>OFGN01000311.1_pt1 | contig 58234 bp, 41 predicted proteins | sample 1521821 | NCBI WGS metagenome assembly OFGN01 (sample SAMEA3504094, study PRJEB24116) | mouse gut metagenome | biome: mouse gut; feature: mouse-associated habitat; material: faeces | place: Denmark | collected 2011
GTTTTGGTGAAATTGCTACAATCAGCGGTAGATTTTATGCAATGGATAGAGATAACATTTGGGAAAGGGTTGACAAAGCATATAAAGCTTTGGTAGACGGCGAAGGCAATGTTGCAGATAATGCTATTGCAGCAATTACTGCAAGCTATGAAAATGGTGTAACAGATGAATTTGTTATTCCAACTGTTATTCAAAAAGATGGCAAGCCTGTTGCTACAATCGGCAAGGGCGATAGCATAATTTTTGCAAACTTCCGCCCAGATAGAGCAAGAATGATTACTCGTTCATTTATCTATCAAGACTTTAATGGCTTTGAAAGAAAGCAAGGCTTTTTAGCACCTACTTTTGTATCAATGACTCAATATGACGTTACTTTTAACGACGCTTTAGATGTTGCATACAGACCACAATCTTACGATAACACTTTGGGTGAGTATTTGTCAAAATTAGGTTTGAAACAATTTAGAATTGCTGAAACTCAAAAATACGCTCACGTTACATTCTTCTTTAACGGCGGTGTGGAAGCTCCAAACCCTAATGAAGACAGAATTTTGATTGACAGCCCTAAAATTGCTACCTTCGATATGAAACCAGAAATGAGTGCTTACGAAGTTGCAGAAAAAGCAAGTCAAGTCATTTTGTCTGAAGAATATGACGTTATGATTTTAAACTTTGCAAACTGCGATATGGTAGGACATACAGGTGTATTGGATGCAGCAAAAAAAGCTGTAAAAGCAGTAGACGAATGTGTGAAAAAAGTTTTGGACGCTATCAAAAAAGTTGGCGGTGTAGCTTTGATTACTGCTGACCACGGCAACGCAGACTATATGTTTGACCCTGTTACAAAAGAGCCATTTACTGCTCACACAACAAATCCTGTTCCACTAATCAAGATTGACGACAATGTAAATGTTGAGTTAATGGACGGCGGTAAGCTTTGTGATATTGCTCCTACTATGCTAGAGCTAATGGGCATTGATATTCCAAAGGAAATGACAGGACATAGCTTGCTTAAAAAATAATTTATTACAAAAAATTGCAAAAAACCTTTGAAAATCGGTATTATATATTGATTTTGCACATAAAATTAATTGTTGCTGGTTTAAAAAAGGTGTGTATCCACAAATAAACGGAGAGTTTAATATGTTATCTTATAATTTAAAGGAAGTTGCTTTAAGACTTAAAAGTTTAAGAGATTTAATGGGCGTTTCTATCGAAGAAATGGCAAAAGCAACAGATGTAACTACTAGCGAATATGAAATTTACGAAAAAGGCGAAAAAGATTTTACTTTTAACTTTTTGTATAATTGTGCAAATATTCTTGGTTGCAATATTACTGAATTGATTACAGGCGATAGTGCAAAACTAAATCATTTTGCCGTTACAAGAAAAGACGAAGGTATGCCTATTTTGCGTAACAATGGTTTTAATTATATGCACCTAGCGTATAATATGAAAAATAGAAAAGCAGAGCCTTTTGTTGTTACAATCCCTTATTCAAAAGAGTTGGAAAACAAACCAATTGAAACAAGTATGCACAACGGACAGGAAATGGACTATGTGCTAGAAGGTACTTTGCGAGTAAGTATAGACGGACATATTGTGGAACTTAATGCAGGCGATACAATTTATTACAATAGTGAAAAACCACACGGCTTAATTGCTGTGGGCGGCGAAGATGTAAAAATTATCGCAGTTGTAATGAACTAATTAATGTCAATTAAAATTATATCAAAATTAGCTAATGTAATTTATTAAAAAGAGCTATTAAAACAAATAAACAAAAACTATATTTTATAAAAACACAAAAAAATACCGAGTACAGCTCGGTATTTTTTTGTTTTAATTATCATTTTTAATTTTTTTTAAACAAATAATTAACCTGACATTTTAGGGAACTTTTTAACAGGTTTTTATAGTTTTGTTCCCTAAAATTTAGTATTTATGATAAATAATTATATTAAATAAAAATTAAAATTGTCTCCAACAATTAGTTAGCATAAAAGTTTTAATGCTGTCTAGGTCTTTATTTTCATAGTAATCAACTAATAGTTTTTTAAATTCTACAACTTTTTTTTCAGGTATTACAAGTACGCCTTCCCCTTTACTAATTAAATAATGATTTGCAAATATAACTGCAGCACGCTTGTTTCCGTCATTAAATATTTGTGTTTTCATACAATATAAACACAAGTCAATAGCTATTTCTATTGGCTTTTTATTGCTATTTGTAATATTTTCTATATTAATTTTTACATCACTTTCTATTGGTAATGGCGGGGTGTAGCTTGAGCCACCAATGCTTACTGGTACAACGCGTATTCTGCCACCATTGTTGTAAAAACCTTCGTTTACAAGATTTGCAATATAACAAAGTATATGGTATGAACTTTTTGAAGAGATTACCCCTTTATCCAAAATAAATTCCCACGAATGTTTAAGATTTAATATTTTTTGAATATCTGTCGCTGTCATTCCTGATACAATGCCATTATCCAAAATAGTTTCTGTTTGCGGGTAGGTTGTTGCAACTCCTTCCAAAATTGCTTGGTCATAAATGTTTGATTTCATATTAATTCTTGCAAACAAAATGTTTTGTTCTACCCGTGGTGATATCTCGCAAAAAGAATATTGCAGTTTGATTAATTGTTTTTCAATACCCTTAATTTGCTTACTTAACTCCCGGTAATCTTTGGAAGATTTTAATAGCACTTGATATAATTCGTCAGAATATTTATCTATATATGTTGATGTCAATTTCCCTAATTCACGCTTTCGCATATACAGATATTTACCACTTTTATTCTCCTTAATTTCGGGAGTACCGCTATATGGTAGCAGATTTAGTCTTGCTAAAAGCGTAGCTCTCTCGTTAAGCAATCTTTCAATTAATTCATAATTTTCTATCATAGCACACTCCTTTTTAGGGAACTTTTATGACTTTATTATACCAAATTGTTCCCTAAAAATCAAGTGCTAAACGGATAGTTTTTTAAAATTCTCTGTAAAAATCGGTATTAAATACAAAATTTTATTTTTTTGTTTTTAATGTTTCGTACAAATTATAAATTTCTTTATTTTGTGCTTGGTAAATGAGTGACATTATCATTATTATTTGATATAATTATTATGAAAAAGGGATAAGGTGATAGTATGATGACAATAAATGATGCGGTTGCTCGAAGAATTATAAAGTTGTTAATTGAAAAAAACATTACTCAATATAGATTAGAGAAAAAATCTGGTGTACAGCACGGAGCAATGAATAGGATTTTAGCTGGTAAAAACAAAACTATAACTATGACTACTTTATACAGAATAGCTAAAGGTTTTGATATGACATTAATAGAGTTTTTGAACGATTCTATTTTTGATGAAAGCAAAGTCAATTATGAAGATTGATATTATTAGTTTACAGAAATAAATTAAAGTATAAAAAACAAAAAATACCGACTTAAAATTCGGTATTTTTTTGTTTGATAAAATTTTATTTATATAAATTATAATTATTAATGTTAACTAAGTATTAAAACAACAAGCCGTTATCAAAAGTCTTGTTTGCAAGGTCGGTTAGCATCAAAATTTGATTTTCGGATAAAAATTGTTTGTAGTCTTGCATTAATGCATTGTATGCGTCCAATATATCTGCATCTTCAATCAAATCCATTAGTCTTTCCGCATTTTCTTTAGTGACTGGCATATTAGATATAACTATATTTAATATATCGCACACAAAAGTTGTGTTTTCGTCCAAATCCAAACTCTCTTCAAAATTGTTTGCGTAGGCTAAAACATCGTAAAGCGGGGTATCTATATCAATAACTGCAAGCACCATTTCTTCAATAAGTGGCAAAACTTTATCAGTGCTTAATTTTATATTATAAATTTCGGAAATATTTTGTGCAGTAAATTCTGCAGTCGCAATATTATTATCTTTTAGTATTTTGTGAAGTTCGGTTATATTTAACATATTAATCCTTTTATCGCTTTATAAACTAACAAATGTATAAAGCAAAATTTTGATAATTTAACTATAACAAATTGGAAATAAAAAGTCAATATAAAAGTGTGTAAAAAACGCCATTTAGTAGATGGATAAAAATGGTAATTACTAGTATACAATAAGGGAATTAGACTCAAGGTGGCTATAATTGAGCGTTATAAAAAAAGTTGTGTAAAATGTATGTTTAATTTTAAAAAATATATTGAATATATATAAAATATATGTTATACTAACTTTGTAATTTTTTAAAGACTTTTATATAATGGGATTTATGAATTATAATAAGGTTAAAGGGTGAAGTTATGACTAAAAAAGTAAGAAAAAAAGCAGAATATGACCCGCTATCATACACTGCCAAAGAGCGTAATGGTTACTTAGTTGGTATGGCAGGACAAAATATCGTATATGGTATTATTAGTTCTGGTCTAGCATTCTATTTTAGTAACGTTATCGCATTGCCAGCACTAGCTATTTCTGTAATTATGGCAATCGCTCGTGTATGGGACGCAATTAATGACCCTATGATGGGTACTTTCGTAGATAAAACAAAAAGCAAGTGGGGTAAATGCAGACCTTATTTGATTTTTATGCCAGTTATTATTATGATAAGTACGATTTTGTGTTTTGCAAACGGTATTTACAGCGTTAAAAACACATTCGGACAAAACTTTATGATAATTGCTTGGGCAGGTATTTCATACATACTTTGGGGTATGTTGTATACAGCAGCTGATATTCCGCTATGGGGTATTGCATCTCGTATGACAGCTAATGAATCTAAGCGTTCAAACCTTCTATCTCTTGCAAGAATGGTTGCAGGTATCGGTGGTGCGTTAGGATTTATTATGGTACCAATCGCACAAGCTCTTGCTAACGCATTCCCTAAAGGTAGTGCAGCTCAAACCGCTAAAAACTTACAATTGGCATTTATCATTGTGGCAATTATTCTTGCGGTAGTAGGTACAATCTTGTTCCAGTGTGCAGCACTTGCTAAAGAAAGAGTTGATTGCGAAGAAGAAAAGAAAAGGGGTATCGTTGATAACTTCAAAATTATGTGGGCAAACAAGCCTTTCCGTAGAATTTTGATTTCAGGTATTATCAGAAGCCCATTCCAATTGTTGCTTATCCTAGCAATGCCACTTATGACAATGTACTTTGGTAACAATGGTGCTACTGCAGATTTTGTTAAAAACATTCTATTGCAATACGGACCAATTGCTATCGGCGTATTCGGCGGACAATTTGGTGCTATGGCATTAACTCCTATCCTTTGCAAGAAATTTGAGAAAAAGACAATTTTCAATGTAATGAATATCGTATCTGGTGTTGCTTTTGCGATGATTTTTGTACTATACTTAATCTTCCCAACAACTTTGGGCGGCGTTCCTATTATCCTACTTTCAATCGCATTCTTGATTGCTAGTGCAGGTATCGGATTTATTATGGTATTACAATCAATGATGATTGCTGACTGCGTAGACTATGAAGAACACGCAAATGGTACTCGTCCTGATGGTGTATTCTTCTCTGGTCAATCATTCTTAACAAAACTTGCTGCAGGTCTTGCAGTTATGATTCAAGGTTTGTGTTATATGATTGTTGGTTATGAGACAGATGCTATCACAAGTATGAACGCAGCTTTAAGTTCAGGTTTGGTAACTTTTGCTGAAGAGTATAAAACATTTGCAATGATAATGTTCTTCCTTGTATCTATCCCACCTGCAATCGGTATGATTTTATCTATCATTCCAATGCTAAAGTATGAATTGACAGATAAAGAACATACAAGAATTTTGGACGAACTAAATGCAAAAAGACTTGCTAATGCAGAAGAAAATGCTAATGAATTGCAAACTAATGAGCAAGTTGACGCTGTATTTGGTGAAGGCGAAGAAAATGCAGAAAATATTAATGCTGCAGTAGACAATGCAGATGCTGAGTCTCAAGACCAACCACTTGTTATGCCTGTTGCAGAATGTGCAGACGAACCTGTGCAAGAAACTCCTGCTGAAGAGACAGCACAAGAAGACACTACTCAAGACATAGTGGAAACACCAGCTGAAGAAGTAGCGGAAGAGACTGAAGCTCAAGAAATTAAAAGCGAAGAAGTAGTGGAAGAAGCTGCTAACGACGCGATTGACGCACCAGTTGAAGAAACTGCAGAAGAGCCAAAAGAGTAATTATAATTTGTAATAATAAAAGCACTTTGCAAAAAAGCAAAGTGCTTTTTGTTTTGTGAGACAAAAATTTATAATATAAAATTACTCATATAAACTCAACAAATACAACTCATTGACAACTAACATTTTATAAAAAGCAAAATTAAAATCGTCGAACGATATTATATATTTATATTGCATTAAATAGTACTTTAATATTATCATTATTATATTGCTACATTAAAAGTATAGATATTATAAAATCGTTTTTGACAAAAATAGCTAAAAAAGCAAGATAAGTATAGTCATTTTGACACTTTTATATTTTATTTCCCTTTAAAATTTGATATTATTTTTTAGAATTCACTATTTGGAGCTAAAACTATGAAAAATGATTTATTGATTGGGGAAACAGGTACTCGTGATGCAGAAATAACCCCTTTTAAAGGGAAAAGTGGCAGTTTTTCGGAGCGAAGAAAAGCACACGGCTTTAAATCTTTGGGAAATAACAAAGTATATGACAGAAAAAGTATTCTTGCATTAATTTCTAAATATGTAGCCTATTTTGCAATGATGATTTTGCTTAATTTTGCCAAATCTAGTGCAGGACTTACACCTTTCAGTTTAGGATTTTTTGTAGGACTAGTTTATTGTAGGGAAAATGTTTTTGCACTATCCGTAGGTTACATATTATCGGGGATTATCACTGGTTTTACAGTGCAAAGGTTCGTGATTGCAATTTTGCCTGCAGCAATTTTTATTGCAGCAAGGTTGTTGCACCAATTCTTTTTGCGACCTATGAAAATGTTGCAAACCAACTTGTATGCTCTTATTTGTCAAATACCCGTCATTTTGTTTAATATAGCTACAACAGGGCAATTAATACATAGCATTTGTGCGGTTATTATCTCTCAAATTTTTACATACACTGCAACTATTGCCTTGTATGCAGTAATTGTAAGGGGTGCAAAATATCACTTAGCAAAAGACGAACTTTTTGGGCTTTGTACATTGGTAGTTGCACTATCAATAGGGCTGTTTGCAATAGATATTTTTGGGTTTAAGCCATTTTATTTGTTTGCAACCTTTGCATTGCTCATATTGGTATATTCGGGTAAAATAGGTGTGTCTGTACTTGGAAGTTTAGTCCTGGGGCTTGGTGCAGGGTTAGAAGCAGGCAATTTAATGATTGTAGGCGGACTTGTGCTAAGTGTGTTTTTTGCAATGCTTTTTGCTAAAAGCAATATTTACATTTCCGCTTGCTCATATTTTATTGGTGACATATTTGTAGGACTTTATTTTAATTGTTTTGGAAAGTATGATTATTTGCACATAATAGCCGTTGCTGTTGGTATAATTGCTTTTTTGGTAATTCCAAAAAATGTCAAAGAGCATTTTGTGCATTTGTTTGGCGGTGGCACGAGTCAAAATGCGGAGCATTCCGTTGTTTTAAGAAATAGGCAAGAAACAAGTAGGAAACTTAGCGATATGGCAAAAGTATTTGCCGAAATAGGCGGAGTTTTGGGCGGTGCGGAACTAGTTGTAACCGCTAATAACAGCTTAGAGCTTGCAGGGGAAATTGCAGTGGAACATTGTTCAAAATGCCCAAACTACAAGTTTTGTTCGGCTATGCTTGGCGGTGATACAACGCTTGCAATAAAAGATATTGTAGACAAAGCAATGTACAACGGCGTGCTTACAAAAGACGACTTATCCCCATTCCTGCAAGGCAGGTGTACAAAACAAGATTCGCTAATCAATCTATGTATAGATAAATCTGCAAAACTTGTAAAATTTTTGGACAGAAAAAATCAAATTGGTGCAGGCAGAATAATTTTAGGTGAGCAAATGCAAAGTTTGAGTGCAATGCTAATGTCGCTTGGTACAGAGATAAGAAGTGCAGTCTTTTTTGATACGGAAAGTGAGCAACAAATAATTACGGAATTATATTATTACAATATTGTTTGCCGTGACATTGTAGTTAGTGGCGAAAATGGCGTGTATGGAGTAACTTTAACAGTAAGGCGTAAGGATAGCTCAAAATCCGCATTGCCTAATGTAGTCTCAAAGGTGCTAAAAGGTGTATTTGAAGTTGTAGATTGCAGCGAGTCCAAAATATCCGGTTTTGATATTGTAACGCTAAAACAGTCGCCACAATATGCTATAACTTACGGCGTTGCAACTTGTGCTATGGACGGCAGTAGAGCAAGTGGAGATACCTTTAGCATACAAAAAGTCGCTTATGATAAATTTATGCTTGTGTTGTGTGATGGTATGGGAAGTGGTGAAAAAGCAAACTTTAATTCCACATCTACAATTGGTATGATAGAAAATTTTTATAAAGCGGGCTTTAATAACAACGCTATACTATCGCTAATAAACAAAATACTTGCCACTTACAATAGCGAATCATTTACTTGTATTGACTTAGCTATGGTAGATTTAACTCAAGGTGTGATAGATATTATTAAACTTGGCGGTACTCAAAGTATGCTTATAAGAAACAATAAATGTTATTTAATGGGCGGCGGGGCATTGCCACTTGGTATTGTAGAAGAAGCAAAACCATACACAGATAGGCATATTGTAATGGACGGAGATATTATGGTTATGTATACGGACGGAATTTCCGATTATTTGGGACAAGATAGTATTTGTGATATAATTATAAACAATCCCGCAACCAACCCTGAACAACTTGCAGACGATATTTTGCGTATGGCAACTGCAGGCGGGGCAAAAGACGATAGCACAGTTATTGTTGCAAGAATATACAATAAAAAATAAGTGAGCATAAAATTATATCAATTAATCACAAAATTTAGGTAAAGCTAAAATGTACAGCGGTAATGCTGTACATTTTTTGGTATATCATTTTAAATAATAATTTTTAAATAATATAAATCCTTGCAAAAAAAGATAAATCGTTATATAATGGATATATGATAAAATCGCAAATTATTTCTGTTTTAGACAAATATCCCACAATTGCCCTAGCGGTTAGCGGTGGAATGGATAGTATGGCTATGTTGGAGTGGTTCAGACAAAATCGCCCCAAAGAAAGCTTTTTGATTGTAAATATCGACCACCATATTCGTGGAGCGGAAAGTGAAAGAGACAGCAAGTTTGTGAGTGACTATGCAAAAAAGCACGGCATAAATATCAAAAAATACGATGTGGATTGCATACCTTTTGCAAAAGAAAAGGGCTATACATTGGAGCAAGCAGCAAGAATATTAAGGCATAAAATTTTTGAAGAAGTTGCCTTTAAATATGCAAATGTCATTGCAACGGCACACCATAGTTTAGACCAAGCGGAAAGTGTATTTATGCACATAGCGCGCGGTGCAGGGATTAACGGACTTGCAGGTATGTCGGTGGAAGACGGATATATTATTAGACCGCTACTTATGACAAGCAAACAGGAAATTATTGATTATGTAAAAGCTTACAATATCGATTACTGCACAGATAGCACAAATAGCGAGAATAATTACAGCCGTAATTTTATGAGAAATGTTGTTATGCCTGAGATTAAAAAGCATTATCCTACCTTTGATAACAATTTGATAAAGCTATCACAAAGGGCAAAGGAAATTGCAGATTTTATAGATATTAATACACCTGCTTTAACTTTAGAGTATGGCGGAGTTTTTTGCGATATACAGAACAAGCACAATGTTATAAAAGCGGAAATGATAAGGCGTGCTTTTAGCTTGCTTGGCGTGTGTGTGGATATTGAAGAAAGACATATAAAAAGTATTATCGAGTTTGCTACAAGTTGCAAAACAGGCAGTATAGATATGCCTTATGATACAATTGTGTATAAGGAAAACAATAATATCGTAATTGCAAAAAAAACCGATTATGACATTAAAACATATCGATTTTCACAAGGTTTTTACGAGTTTTGCGGGTTTGAATTGCAAGTTCAAAAGGTGGATTATAAGGCTTTTTCAAACAAAAACCATTGCGATAATGGTATAGAGAAAGAATTGTTTATTTGCACGGATAATTTAAGTGGCTTAGAGATAAGGCAAAGAAAGCAAGGGGACAGAATAGATAAATTCGGGGGCGGAAGTAAAAGTTTAGGCGACTTTTTGACAGACAAAAAAGTGCCGTTAAGACTGCGGGATAGACTACCTGTTATTGCAAATGGAAATCAAGTAATATGTGTTTGCGGGGTGGAAATTGCAGAGCAAGCAAAAGTTACCGATAAAAGCAAAGAAATATATAAAATCAATTTAAAAAGCATTGATTAATCATAAAATAAAAGAATTTTAATTTACTTAAGGAGAAATGTATGTTAAATACCGATATTGAAAGAGTGCTTGTGCCACAAAAAGAGATTGCACAAATTGTTAAAAATCTTGGAAAACAAATAACAAACGATTTTGCAGGTGAAGAACTTGTTGTTGTGTGTATACTAAAAGGTTCAAGTATATTTTTTAGCGATTTAGTAAGAGAGATTGATTTGGATATGAAATTTGATTTTATGGTGTTATCTAGCTATGGAAATGGCACTACAACTACTAGAGAAATAAAAATTGTCAAAGATTTGACAGAAGATATAAAAGATAAAAATGTTTTGGTTGTAGAAGATATAATCGATAGTGGCAGAACAATAAAGAGTCTTAAGGAACTGCTTGAAAAGCGTGAGCCAAAATGTTTGAAAATTGTAACTATGTTAAACAAGCCCGATAGAAGGGAAGTAGACATTGTTACAGATTATAATGGCAAAGTGATACCTGACGAATTTGTTGTCGGATATGGCTTAGACTATGCACAAAATTATCGTAATTTGAAGGATATTTGTGTGTTGTCACCATCAGTTTATTCAAAATAAATACAGGATTTCAAATGTTTTTAAAAAATTTACCTAAGTGTTTGATAGAGCTTGCACAAATTTTTTCTAAAAAAGCTCCCTTATATATAGTCGGCGGTGCGGTTAGAAATAGTCTTTTAAATTTAAAAATAAGTGACTATGACATAACATCTGAATTGCTCCCCGATAGTGTAGAAGAGCTTATAAAAAATAGCAAGTTTGAAATTGTAGCTAAATATAAAAGGACGGGTACTTTGGTAATAAAGTATGACGATTTTAAATTTGAGTATACAACTTTCAGGCAAGACAGCTATCCACTAACAAGCGGCACACATTCGCCCCTTGAGTGCAAATTTACAAGCGATATCAAACAAGATGCTTTAAGAAGAGATTTTACTTGCAATGCACTTTATTACGATATATCAAATGACAAAATCATTGATTTAGTCGGTGGCGTAAGTGACATTAATGGCAAAATTTTGCGTACTGTAAGGCAAGCAAATTTGACATTGAGCGAAGATGGCTTGCGTATAATGCGACTTGTTAGGTTTGCAGTGCAGTTGGGATTTAGTATAGATAAAGATACTTATAATTGTGCAAAAGAAAATGCTTTTAGACTTAAAGATATTTCAAAAGAAAGGATAAAAGACGAATTAGTAGCGATTTTTGAAGGGGTTTTTAAATACAACAGCAAAGACAAAGGTGTAAATCCATCAGACGGAATAAAGATGCTTGTAGATATTGGGGCGATGGAATATATTATCCCCGAGCTATTAGAGATGATAGATGTGCCGCAAAATCCAAAGTATCACATTTACGATGTGTACAATCATACATTAAAAACAATAGATAATCTTCCGCCAAGACTTATGATGGCAGGTTTATTACACGATATTGCTAAAGCAAGATTATTTAGAAAATACGGCAATATGTATATGCACGAACTTGCGGGCTTTGATATGGCAAAAGAGATTATGACAAGGCTTAAGTTTTCAAATAGTGAAATCGAAAAAATAACCTGGCTTGTCAAAATACATATGTTTAATGTGGATGGAAAAACAAGGGAATCAAAGTGCAGAGTTTTTATAGCAGATAATATGGATTGTTTTGACGATTACATTTTGCTAAAAAGGGCAGATGGTTTGGCAACTAACCCAAACAATTATGATGATAGTGTTTCTGCAAAGCTTGTAGAAATTAAAAATGAAATGGTACAAAACGGAATGCCAATGACGATAAAAGATTTGCCTATTAAAGGAAAAGACCTTTTGGACTTAGGCTATCAAGGCCGTGAGATAAGCGAATTACTTGAAAAAATTAGGCTATGGATTTTGCATAATGGAAGAGTGCCTTCAAAAGAAAATATTATAAATAAACTTAGGAGAAATAAGTAATGGATATAGCAATTTTGGTTTTAATAAGTTGTGCAATTATGCTATTAGTAGCGATTTTTGCAGTGATAATTGTAAAAAATAAAGGGAAATCAAATAATACCAGCGAAGTTGTGCAAAAGTATAATGATATACAAAAAGCCGAAATTGCGGAAAGTATAGCAACTGCAAACAAAAATATGCTTGACGAGATAAGCAGAAGTAATACATCGCTAAATACTACACTTATAAACACTATTTCTCAAAATAACAATAATTTAACCACAACAATTTCTGCAAACAATGGCGAGCTTAACAAAACTTTAGATAGCTTTAGGGATACACAAGAGAAAAAATTTATTTCTTTAGAAAATAAACTTTACGATAAACTTGAGAATATCCAAAAAGAAATGACACAAGCTTTGTCAAATCAAAAAGTGGATAATTTGAGAAACAATAACGATATAAGGCAAACAATGACAGATAAGCTTAATGCGATTGAAAAGGAAATTGCAAATGAGCTTGAAAAGATAAGAAAGGAAAACCAAACTAAACTTGATGAAATGAGAAAAGTTGTAGATAACACTATGCAGGATACATTAAACAAAAGATTGACTGAATCATTTGAAGTTATAAGCAAGCAACTTTTGGAAGTAAGCAAGGGACTTGGTGAAATGACAAACCTTACAAGTGGCGTAAATAACCTTAACAAAATAATGAGTAATGTTAAAACACGTGGTATGTGGGGCGAAATTTCTTTGGAAAATCTGCTTGAACAAATTTTAACAAGCGAGCAATATGAAAAACAGCTTGTTTTGAAAGGAAGGGAAATGGTTGACTTTGCCGTAGTTCTTCCTGGCAAAAAAGAAGACGAAAAAATTTATTTGCCTATCGATGCAAAATTTCCGCTTAGCGACTATCAATTGTTAATTGATGCAAGTGAAAGTTTTGATAAAGAACAAGTGGATATAGCAAGAAAAAATTTGTTTAAAAGGATAAAGGAAGAAGCTAAATCAATAAGTAATAAGTATATCATAGAGCCAAAAACCACAAGCTTTGCGATTATGTATTTGCCTATAGAAGGACTTTTTGCAGAAGTAGCAAGAGATACAACTTTGCTTGACGAGTTGCAAAACAAATATAAAGTTGTAGTAAGCGGCCCAACAACAATTACAGCTTTGTTAAACAGCCTTCAATTAGGTTTTAGAACTCTTCAGATACAAAAAAATAGCAAAAAGGTATGGGAAGCACTTGCAAAATTTAGAACAGAGTTTTACAAGTTTGCTGATGATTTGGAAAAAGTCAAAAAACAAGCAAATACAGTTGTTACTTCAATTGAAAGTACAAGTAAAAGAACAGGTACTATAGAAAAAGTACTTAATAAGCTTGATAAAATAGATTATGACCCAGATAATAACGGATTTTTAGAAGGAGATTACAATGCAGGCGAAAAAACCGATGATTAAAAGCGATTTGCATATACATACACTGCATAGCGACGGCGCTATGTCTGTTGGCGAAGTTATGGATATTGCAAAATTTAAAGGCTTTGACTGTATAGCAATAACAGACCACGATACTGTAAGCGGTGTCAGTGATGCTATGCTTTACGGCAAAGAAATCGGTCTTAAGGTTGTCCCCGGAATAGAGCTTTCTGCCTATAGCGTTATGGCAGTACATATTTTGGGGTATGGCATAGATTATAATTCCCCTGCACTTTTGGAACTGTTAAACAGCTTGCTTGAACAACGACAAGTCAGAGCTATGGAGATAGTTGAAAAGCTAAAAAGATTTAACATTTTAATAGACACAGAAACTTTGCCAAAAGTAAATGTCGGAAGAAGTCATATAGCAATGGCACTTAAAAATGCGGGATATGTTTCTAATATACAGGAAGCTTTTGACAAATACCTTGGTGAAAATCGACTTGCTTATGTCCCGAGTAAAAGGATAAACCCTATTGAAGCAGTACAGGCAATAAAAGATAGTGGCGGTATGGCAGTTATTGCTCACCCGTTGCAGCTACATAATACAAAAAAACTTATTCCACTTATCGAAGGACTAAAAAAATATGGCCTTGACGGATTAGAAGTGTATTATCCGACACATACCCAAGATAAGACGGCAATGTTTGAAAAAATAGCAAAAGATTACAAATTGTTTGCAACTGGGGGTAGTGATTTCCACGGAGCAAATAAGAATAATACAATTAATAATATTGGCGAAACTTATTGCAATTTACCCTTTGAGTTAAGGCGTAATTTAAAGTAAACAATAATTTAAATTATATTTTTGCTTTTACATATAAATAGATAAAAAAATAGCGGTAAAATAATAAAATTAGTTAGCTATTTGTAAAAAACAGCAATAAGATAACAAATAACTTGCAATTTTGCAGTAAAATGATTATAATAAATAGACAAAGTGATATAAAACAAAAAGATAATAAATCGGAGATTAAAAATGGCTAAGAAAAACAATGCACAATTTGTACAAGAAATAGCAGATATTAACGAAAACTTCCCACAATGGTATACCGATGTGGTTTTAAAAACAGAACTTGTAGATTACGGTCCTGTAAAAGGAAGTATGGTAATTCGTCCTTATGGATACGCAATATGGGAAAACATTCAAAAGGAACTTGATAAAAGATTTAAAGAAACAGGTCATAAAAACGCATATTTTCCAATGCTTATACCATATAGCTTTTTGACAAGGGAAAAAGAGCATATTGAAGGCTTTGCTCCTGAAGTTGCGTTGGTTACACATTACGGCGAAGAAGAATTGCCTGAAAAATTAGTTGTAAGACCTACAAGTGAAACTATTATTTGTGAAATGTATAAAAAATGGGTTAAAAGTTATCGTGATTTGCCTGTACTTATCAATCAATGGGCAAATGTATTCCGTTGCGAAAAAACAACAAGACCATTTTTGAGAACAAGCGAATTTTTGTGGCAAGAAGGACATACATTGCACAGAACACACGAAGAAGCAGAAGAAGAAACTTTCAAAATGCTTAATGTTTATGCAGAGTTTATGAAAAATGTGCTTGCAACACCTGTTTTAACTGGTAAAAAGACAGAAAAAGAAAAATTTGCAGGAGCTAATGCTACTTATGGTATGGAAGCTATGATGCTTGACGGAAAATCTTTGCAAGCAGGTACTTCACACGATTTGGGTTGTAACTTTGCAAAAGGCTTTGAAATTAAATACCTTGATAAAGATGGCGAATTGAAATTCCCATATCAAACAAGCTGGGGTGTTTCTACAAGATTGATTGGTGCTTTAATTATGGCACACGGCGACCAAAGGGGATTGGCTTTGCCACCAAGAGTTGCTCCTATTCAAACAATTGTTATTCCTATAGCATCACATAAAGAAGGTGTTATTGAAAAAGCAGAAGAACTTTATAAGGAACTTATGGCAGCAGGAATCCGTGCTGAAAAAGACTTTACCGACAATACCCCTGGCTGGAAGTTCAATGAGTGGGAGATGAAAGGTGTTCCACTAAGAATTGAGCAAGGACCACGCGATATAGAAAATGGCGTTGTACAAGTTGTACGTCGTGATACTTTTGAAAAAATTGAAGTTAAGAGAGAAGGACTTGCACAAACAATAATAAAACTTTTGGACGAAGTACACGAAAATATGTACAATAAAGCAAAAGCATTTATGGATAGTCATATTGTAATTTGCCATACTTTGGACGAAATGAAACAAGCTTTAGATAACAAATGCTTTGTTAAAACTATGTGGTGTGGTTGTGAGAAATGTGAAGCTAAAATCAAAGAAATGTTCCAAGCAACAGCACGCGTTATGCCATTTGACCAAACTCCTGTGGGTGATAAATGTATTTGTTGCGGAAAGGAATGTAAGGAAGGCGAACTAAAAGTTATCTATTTTGCAAGAGCATATTAATAGGGTGCTACTTTTAAATTTTTTGAGATTAAAAGTAATTAATATTAAATAGTTTGAATAAAAATAGCGTAACAAAATTAATTAAAAATTAAAAATATTTTTATAGAAAAAGCAGTGTGGTTTAGCATTGCTTTTTTGATATTTAGACAAAAACCTTGCGAAAATCGGTAGATTTTTATGTTTTGGCATTTATTTTGATTAAGTTTTGTACTGATATATAGTGTTTTTGTAATCTGTAAATCATTAAATGGCAATCTTTTTATAATTAACGGCTTTGTTTAAAAATGTTTTAAGCATATAAGACAAAAAATAGCTAAGTATCTTTTATGCTAAAACTAGCTTAAAAATTATATGACAGGTTATGGCTATTTATCTGATTTATTAGACTATTATTTGCTAAAAATGACGGGTAAGTTAAATTTTGTGTAAAAATGTTGATTTTATATATTTTTTATTATATAATGTAAATACCAAAGTATCCCCAAATTGGGGCAATTTTGGAAAATTATGTATTAAGTGGCTATAAATACTTCGTATTATAGGCACAGCAAATTATTATTTTGTTTTAGGGGAAGATTATGACAAAGAAAAGAGTGTTTGTTTTTCTTGCGGTTATTATTGTTATGGCATTGTCTATAAGTCTGCTTGTTGCTTGCAATAGACCTTCAGATGCTAATAACAATGGTAATGGTTATGGCGATAATGAACAAATCGCAGATGAAAATTTAACGCCTACCGCACAATTAGTTTACGAGTTAAACGCTGAAGGCACTGGTTACATATTAACCGATGCCAAAGTTGCAAACGAAAATAACATAAAAGCAAAGAAAACTACAATAGTTGTTGCTGATAAATATAATGAATTACCAGTAGTTGGTATTGCGCCTGAAGTTTTTAAAGATTTTAAAGGTCTGACAAAAGTTACTGTAATTGGTGATAATCTACAATATGTTGGAGATAGAGCTTTTTTCAATTGCAGTTCTATTGCTGAAGTTAAATTGGGTGGCGGACTAAAAACCATTGGTAATGGTGCATTTAGAGATTGTGTTGCTTTAGCAAATATTACATTGCCTAAAAAAGAGAATACTTTAGAGAGTATTGGCGATTCAGCATTTATGAATTGTGCCGCTTTAGCAAGTATTGAAATTCCTGAAGGATTTAAGTCTTTTGGTTTAGGCGCTTTCAGAAAATGCACTAAATTAGAAAGTATTGTTATTCCTAAATCTATCACAGTGATTGGCAAACAACTATTCCAAGAATGTTCAGGTTTAAAATATGTACAATTATCTGAAGAAACAACTGCAATTAAAGAAGAAGCTTTTGATAGATGCAATAACTTAATTGTTATGCAAGATAAAAAAATCGAAATTCCAACAGATAAAAATGCAAAAGTTGAAAGTAAGATTACTATCCCAAGCAAAGTTGTAGAAATTGAAAGAAAAGCCTTCAATGCTTGTGGTAAAATGAAAAAGGTTATTTTGCCTAGCGGTATAACTGAAATTGCAGAGTATACTTTCTTTGGTAGTGGTATTACTGAAATTGAATTACAAGGTAAGGTTACAGAAATTGGTGTAAGTGCATTTGAAAAATGCGATTCATTAAAAACTATTAATATTCCCGATACATTAAGATATATTAAAGAGAATGCTTTTTCTGGTACATCTAAACTTGCAGAAATCAATTTAAATCAAAACTTGTACGAAATTTGCGATTACGCTTTCTCATTTAGCGGATTAGAAGAAATTCATATACCAAGTGGAGTTAGCAGAATTGGTAAATATGCTTTCCAAGATTGTAAAAAATTAAAAAAAGTATTTTTCCCTGCAACTCTTAAACTTATTGATGAAGGTGCTTTCAGAAATGCAGGAAAGCCTGAAGAAATTACTGATGCAGAAGGCAATGTTACAGAAACTGAAAATTTGCAAATCACATACGATTTTACAGGCACAACTGAACAATGGAATGCTATAGTTAAAAAAGGTCCATATTTTTGGGGTAATGATAAAACACCTGTAGAAATTATTTGCCACAATGGCACTACAGAAGAAAGAGTACCATTGGTATTGACAAATATTCCTGAGCAAAGCACAGAGCAGGAGCAAGCTTGATTTAAGCAAAATAAAAACAAATCAAACACTTAAATATGAAAATAAACCGCACGATTAAAGCGTGCGGTTTTTATTTTATATGTTTCAATAATATATTTAAAAAAGTCACAACTTTCATTATAGGAAATTTTTGTTGTAGAAATATAATCAAATAACAATTGTTAAATGTAATAAGGATAATAATAAGGTTGGTTTAGCAAGTAATAATTATTATAGAATAAATATATAGACATTTAATATAAAAATTAAAAACTGCCGTGTATAACGACAGATTTTGTTATTCATTAAGCAATCTTTCTACATATTCCATTGTTTCGTCAGGGTCATAAGTTTTAGCTTTAATTAGTAGTAGGTCACCACCTTCAAGCTTGGTTTCCGCACTGGCAAGTATTTGTTCGTCACCTTTGCTTATAGTTTTAACAGCACATTCAGGCGGCCATAATAAATCTTTAATAAGTTTTCCATCTGCAAAAGAGTTATGTTCTATAACAACTTTAAAACTAATTTGCTTTTGTCTTTTGCCTTCACGCTCTTGTTCCACAGTTCTATCTAAAAGTGCATCATATAGTGGTGGAACTTTAAAGAATTCCGCAACTAAAGTTGCAATAAATATTGTTATACCTGTAAATAAGAAGGAGTGGAAAGAACCTGTAACTTCCATTACTAAAACCATTGCGGTAATAGGTGTTCTTACCGATGCACCAAAGAAAGCTGACATAGATATAACAATAAGCAGTTTAAACAGCGTACTGTCAAGCCCCGCTAGCATAAACAAATTGCCAAACAATCCACCAATCAAAGCACCTATAGTAAGCATTGGTATAAACAATCCGCCTGTAGCGCCGCTGTTTACGCAAATAGGTATCAAAACCAATTTAACAGCAAGCATAGCTAGTAACATATACCAAACAAATTTGCCATTACCTATATTCATTATAAGTGAGTGTCCGCCACCTATTGTATCAACCCAAGCAAGTCCTACGCCACCGCACAATAAAAATGCGAAAATCAATTTTGCCCATTGTGGTATCTTTTTTGGTATTATTTTTTGAGAATTAATAATCAAATAGTTAAAGCCTACGCCTGCAAGACCTATTACAATACCGAGCACAACCAACATCCAAATATTGCTTAAAGCAAACTTGTCCGGGAAAGACCCAAAGTCAAACAAATATCCTGTACCACCCCAAAGTTTGGAGATTGCGTTTGATGTCAAAACGCCAGTGGTTACTGAACAGCCTGCTGTCAAAAGAAGCATAGGTGTTACTTTTTTTTGTACTTCTTCTATAACAAATATTATACCTGTAAGGGGAGCGTTAAAGGCAACACCCAAACCTGTACCTGCACCTGCCGACATAATATATCTTGACCAAGCCATTCTGCATTTTAACAATCTGCAAGTACCTTGAGCAGTGGTTGCACCTATTTGAATGGAAGGACCTTCAGACCCAAGCGATAAACCACCAAAATATGTTAAAAGCGATGATGCTATTGTTGTAAGTAATACCCTTAACCAACGGAAAGTCAATATTCCGCGAAGAACGCCTTCCGTCCTGGGAACGCCCGAACCTTTACACTCAGGTGTAATTTTAAGCAGTAGATAACATAAAAGAGCGATTAATACCAGCCCGAATAAAAACAAAGGTGTCCAAGCGGGGTTATCGTGTACTAATGTGTAAATATCTTTTGACCAACCAAGCAAAAGATTTGCAAACTTTGTATAAAGTCCTACTAACACACCTACTATTATGCCACATAGTCCGCTGTAACAAATAACGGGAATTATAACATTACGGAAATAACCAAGCGTCGGACGCATTGTGAATTTTGCTTTAGGTTTTTGTGCCAAATGAGTATGAGTTGCAACGTCTTCAATAATTACATTGGAAATATTGTCATTTTTATCATATTCTTCATCATAAAACACATTGTCCCCGTTAGAAATTTTTTCTAAGGGGCGATTTTCGATGGGTTTTTCTTGAATTTTTACTTCTTTTTCTTCCATAAAATCTTTTTCTTGCATAAATTGTTTCGTGGTTTTTCCGTATTTTTTCTTTTTTCAGTATACTCTAAATTGCAGGGTATGTCAAGTAAGAGTGACTAAAACAGCTATTAAAATAATAGTTTTTTTAGCTGTTAATTTAATTATGCTACTATATTAGCAAATATATAATTTTATTTTTTAAAGTAGATATTTTTTAAACTAAAAAGTTTAATCTTGTCCCTACACATTTATAGTTACTACTGCATATATTGTATAAAATAATTTTTAGGGGGATATTATGAAACCGATAAAAGTGGACTTAGAGTATCCGGATATAGATATAGATTCTATAAGTATGAGCGATTGCAGGTGTTTAATGGAAGATTATGGCGGAGCGGAAAGTGAGCTTACCGCAATATTGACTTACATATATCAGGCATACACAATTAGTGAGATGGAAGAATATAAGGAATTGTATGAAACATTAAAGGGTATTGCAATTACAGAAATGCACCATCACGAATTGCTTGGTGAAACTATAGTAAAACTTGGCGGAACGCCAGTAATGGGTGGAACGCACAAATTTTGGAATGGTAGTATGGTAAATTATTGCAAGGACATAATTAATATGATTAATATAGATATAAAAGCCGAAAATATAGCAATTGAAAACTATAAAAAGACAATGAGATGTGTACAAAACTATGCCGTACGCGAATTGATAGAGCGAATTATTATGGACGAAGAGTTGCATATTTTGGCACTTGAAGAACAAAAACATAAGATTTTAGAAAAAAATTGTTGAAAATTACCGATTTTAGGATAAAATTTGCTTAATTTTTTGCTAAAATGCACATATTACAATAAAATATCAAAAAAATGCTTGTAATTATTTTTGTTTTGTGCTATTATAGTGTAGTTAAGTAAAATGGAGGTTTATCAAATGAATATGTTAAACTCATTAATGATGCTGATTGGTGCAACAGGTGACTATACCGGTCTAAATATTTTCAGAGATATTTTGGTTATTATAATGGTATTGCTTGCTATTGCTTTAATAGTTATTATTTTAATGCAAAAAGGCACAAATGATAATATTGGCGTTATCGGCGGCGAAACAGATACTTATATGGGCAGAAACAAAGGGCAAAATAGGGAGAAAAAGTTAAAGCTTGTAACTGCAATCCTTGGTGGAATTATTGTAGTACTTGCAATTATTTACTTTGTAGTTATTTTAGTAAATCTTGCTTAATTTTGTTAAAACTTATATTGGCGGCTGTACCGTTGTGGTGTCAGCCGCTTTTTTGTGTAATAAATTAGTTATATATCTTTATAAAAGTATTGATAAGTAGTTTTCAGTGTGTTAAAATAAAGATAGTTAGATTTACAATATTTATTTGAAGAGAGTGTTATGGGATTTGAATTTAAAATTGCAGAGAAAATAGAAAAACTTAAAATTGACGGAATGACTTGTCGCGAGATTGCAAACAAGTTAGGTTTTTATTCGAAATTTGAAGTTGGGGAAATTCAAAAAGTCCTTGACAGTATGGTTTCATCAAAAAAATTAAAAACCAAATCAAATAAATATTTTAAGATAAAAGAAATTAAAAAAATAAAAGGCGTTCTTCGTGGCAACAAGCGTGGTTTTGCGTTTTTGGCAAGGGAAGACGGCGGAGAAGATTTGTTTGTGCCGCACAAAAATTTGAATGGTGCACAGCACGGCGATACTGTTTATTGCGTTATTACTAAAGGCGACGAAGCAAAAGTTGTTGATATTTTAGAGCGTGGCATAAAAAGATTAGTCGGAACCTATGAAAAAGGTAAAAACTACGGTTTTGTGGTAGTAGATGACAATAGCTATTATTCAGATGTTTTTATACCAAAGGGTTTTGATTTAAGTGCAGCAAACAATACAAAAGTAATTTGTGAAATCACAAAATATACCGAGAGAAGTCCTGAAGGCAAAATTGTTGAAATTATCGGAAAAGCAGGGGAAAAGCAAAGTGAAGTATTGTCTATTTTGAAGTCATACGGCTTTTTTAACACTTTCCCTAAAGAGACGGAAATTGAAGCTAACAAAATGCAAACAAGATTTACTACAAACCGCACTTCTTTTGTAGATATGCTTACTATATCTATAGACGGAGACGATAGTAAAGACTTGGACGATGCAATTTCCGTATTCAAATACGATAACTATTACAAATTGTATGTGCATATTGCCGATGTCTCACATTATGTGCAAAAAGGCAGTGTTTTGGATAAGGAAGCTTTTAAAAGGTGTACAAGCGTGTATTTCCCTGGTAGTGTCTATCCTATGTTGCCCCCTGTTTTGAGTAATGGATTATGTTCATTAAACGGCGGTGAAGATAGACTTGCTTTAACTTGCGAAATGACAATTAATTACGAAGGAGATATTATTGACAGAAGAATAGTAAAAAGTATCATTAATAATGATTATGCTATGACTTACAAAGTAGTACAAGCTATTTTAGACGGAGATAAAACGCTTATAGACAAGTATTCCAAAGTATACGATATGATAAAAAATGCCTATGCTTTGGCGGGTATTCTAAACAAAAAAAGACAAAAACGCGGTGCAATAAACTTTGAAACCAAAGAATGTAAAGTTATTTTGGACGGCAAAGGTAATGTTGAAAAAATAGAGCCTTATCCATATTTAGTAAGTAATGGTATAATAGAAGAATTTATGCTTGCAGCAAATGAAACAGTTGCGGAATTTATGTGTAATCTTGAGTTGCCGTTTGTTTACAGAACTCACGAAGAACCCGATGGCGAAAAAATGTTGGAGTTTAAAAAATTCGTAGAGTCTTGCGGTTACAAAATAGAAAAAGGCAAAATGCACCCTTCTAAATTGCAAAAACTACTTGCAGAAGTGGAAGGTTCGCCAATGGAAAGCATAATTTCAAAAGTTATGCTAAGAAGTATGAAAAAAGCAAAATATACTGTGGATAATTTGGGGCATTTTGGCTTAGCAGCGGAATATTATTGTCATTTTACTTCACCAATACGAAGATATCCCGATTTGCAAATTCACAGAGTAATAAAAGCTATGCTTGACGGCAAATTGGATAATATACAAAAACTAGAGAGTGTTTGTGCAGAAGTAGCGGAAGTTTCAAGTGAAAGAGAAAGAGCTGCCGAAATGGCAGAGAGAGATATTGACGATTACTACAAAGCGGAGTATATGTTAAGGCATATTGGCGAGATTTTTGAAGGAGTTATCAGTGGTGTGACTGCTTTTGGCGTATTTGTTGAGCTTGAAAATACTGCAGAAGGTCTTGCAAGAATGAATAATTTGCCAAAAGACCATTACGAATTTGTGGAAAAGAGATATTTGCTTAAAGGCACAAAACATCAATATAGCTTAGGACAAATAGTAAAAATACAAGTGTTGGGTGCGGATACGGATAACCGCAAAGTGACTTTTAAAATTTTAGACGAAAATGAGATTATCGGAGAGTGCAATGAGTAATATCAAGATAGTTGCTACAAACAAAAAAGCGTACCACGATTATTTTATAGAAGACTGCTTGGAAGCAGGTATTGTGCTAGTGGGCAGTGAAGTTAAATCTATAAGACTGGGACAGGTAAATATGAAGGACACGTATTGCCTTATTAGGGGTGATGAGATTGAACTTATCAATCTACATATATCACCTTACGAAAAAGGTAGTTACTTTAATGTTGATAGCAGAAGAGCGAGAAAATTATTGCTTAAAAAAGCGGAAATTAATAAGCTAAGGGGCAAGGTGGAACAAAAAGGTTATACTTTAGTTCCTACAAAAATGTATTTCAAACAAGGTTTGGTTAAAGTGGAAGTCGGTGTTGCAAAAGGTAAGGAGTTGCACGATAAAAGGCAATCCCTACAAGAAAAACAACAAGCAAGACAATTAGAGCGTGATTTGAAAAACTACAACAGATAAGTTTTTTTGCTAGCAAAATAACGATTAAAAATTGTATAAAAAGTATTGAAAAATATTTACTTTTTAGCTATAATGATATAAAATACTAATAAATATAAATTTATGTAAAATAAATTAAAAAGCATAATTTAAATAAAAAACAGGAGAATTATTATGGATATTCAAACAAAATGTGTGCAAGCAGGTTACGAACCTAAAAACGGCGACCCAAGAGTATTGCCATTATTTCAATCAACTACTTATGTGTATGACACACCTGAGCATCTTGCAAAGTTGTTCGATTTGAGTGTAGACGGACATATTTATACAAGAATTAGTAATCCAACCGTTGCAGCTTTTGAAGCAAAAGTTAATAGCCTTGAAGGCGGTGTAGGTGCAGTTGCTTGCTCTAGCGGACTTGCAGCAGAAACACTTGCAATTTTGAATGTCTGTGATGCCGGCGATAATATTGTAAGCTTAGCTACAATTTATGGTGGTTCTTTTAATCTTTTTAATGTAACACTTAGAAAATACGGAATAGATACCAGGTTTGTATCTCCAAAAGCAAGTTATGAAGAAATTGCAAAAGTAATAGACGATAAAACAAAGATTATTTATTGCGAAACACTTGCAAACCCAAATATGAATATTGCTAACTTTGAGCTTATGTCAAAAATAGCAAAAGATTTTGGTATTTTGCTTATGGTAGATAACACTTTGGCAACACCTATTATTTGCAGACCTTTTGAACACGGAGCAAATATTGTTATACATTCCACAACTAAATATATGGACGGACACGCAAGCTGTGTAGGCGGAATTATTGTTGACGGCGGTAATTTTGAGTTTAAAGGTAATCCAAGATACCCAGAGTTTAACAGACCTGACGAGAGTTATCACGGTCTTGTTTATACAGATGTTGCACCTGCATCTTTCAGCGTTAAAGCAAGAGTTCAAATGATGAGAGATTTAGGTAGCTGTATGAGTCCGTTTAACGCATACCTTACAAATTTAGGTGCTGAAACACTTCATTTGCGTATGGTAAAGCATAGTGAAAACGCTTTGCTTTGTGCAAAAGCATTAAGCAAAAACCCTAAAATTGAATGGGTAAAATACAGTGGTCTTGAAGGTGACGCAAACTACGATGCTGCTCAAAAATACTTTACTAACGGTTTAAATTCAGGTATGGTTGTGTTTGGAATTAAAGGCGATAGAGAGCAAGTTTGTGATTTTATGAAAGCTTTAAAACTTATCAAAATTGTTACTCATATTGCAGATACAAGAACTTGTATTTTACACCCTGCAACAACTACTCACAGACAATTGTCAAGTGAAGAACTTGTTGCTTGCGGTATTAGCGAAAATTTGGTAAGACTATCTGTAGGTATTGAAAATCCTTACGATTTAATAAGTGATTTGGAGCAAGCTTTGCAAGCAATTAATTGATTTAATACTGATTTTTGAAGGGAATTTTTACAAGGAGATGAAAAATATGCCAATTATTATACCAAAAGATTTGCCGGCGTTCAGCATACTAAATGACGAGAATGTCTTTGTAATGCCAAAGGTAAGGGCTGAAACACAGGATATAAGACCGATAGAAATAGCTATTGTAAATCTTATGCCTACTAAAATAGAAACGGAGACCCAGCTAATGCGTCTTTTGGGTAATTCTTCTTTGCAGGTAAATGTTACCTTAATAAAAATGGATAGTTACGAAAGCAAAAATACAAGCGTGGAACATTTAGACAAATTCTACAAAACTTTTGACGAAATAAAAGACAAAAATTTTGATGGAATGATAATTACGGGAGCGCCTGTAGAGACTTTGGATTTCAAGCAAGTAATGTATTGGGAAGAGCTTACCAAAATAATGGATTATGCAGATAAAAATGTAACATCTACAATTTTTATTTGTTGGGGGGCTCAAGCAGGGCTTAACTATTACTATGGTATTGAAAAACCATTGCTACCAAAGAAAATGTTTGGTATATACGCCAATAAAGCGACTTGCAAGTTTGATAAATTACTAAAAGGTATGGACGATACTTTTTATATCCCTATGAGCAGACACTCTACAATTGACGAAGATGCTGTAAGGAAAAATGAGCATTTACAAGTGCTTGCCGAGTCAAAAGATGGTGGAATTAGCATTGTAAAAAGTGTAGACGACAAAAAGTTTTTCTTTATGGGGCATAGTGAGTATGACAGGGATACATTAAAGACGGAATATTTGAGAGACCTTGCAAAAGGCGATAAAATTGACGAGCCTATTAATTATTTTGTTGGCGGGGATATTGATAATATTAATGTAAATTGGCGTAGTACGGCAAACTTACTTTATTACAACTGGTTGAACTATTATGTATACCAAGTAACACCTTATGATATTGTAAATAAAAAATGATTTTTGCTATAAACATATATGTTTAAATTGTTTATAATAAAAAGTATGTTATTGCATAAACTAGCAGTATGAAAAATATTGCAAAGAAATTTAATTTAAAATTAATCGGTATTATTTTGCTATTAGGCTTTATAATACCGCTTTTTTTATTGGGAATGGAAAAATTTTCCTTATCACCTAAATATTTGCAAGTGCAAAGTGTTGAGAGCAATAATATAGAGCAATCAAATGCAAAAAAAGAAGTTGTATCGTCTTTTTCAACCGATTATAGCAATAGTCCTTCTGCCAGAAAATATAATATAAGATTAGCGTTAAAAAGTTTAGATAATGTTGTTGTAAAAGGGGGAGAAGAATTTTCTTTCAATAAAGTTGTCGGAAAAAGGACGGAAGAGCTTGGTTATAAAAAGGCTTTAGTAATTTTTAAAGGGAGTTATGTAGAAGGCGTAGGTGGTGGCGTTTGTCAAGTATCAACAACTTTATATAATGCTTGGTTGCTTGCGGGGTTAGACGCAGTTAACGTAAAAGCACATACACTGCCTGCATCTTATGTGGATTTGTCACGTGATGCCACAGTAAGTGAATATATTGATTTAGTGTTGCGTAATCCTTATGATAATGATGTTGTGATAAAAACAGAGTATGACGATAATAAAATTACAATAAAAATATTAGGTAAAAATCGTGGATTTAAATACACTTTAAAATCGGAAATATTAGAGACTATTCCTTATGAAGAAGATATAATCGAGCTTGACGAAATAGGTGAAAATGAGCAATTTAACGGCAAGGACGGATATGTTTCAAGATTGATTTTATCGGTAGTCAAAGGGGACAGAGTTGTTGCAAAAAGAGAACTCAGAAAAGACTATTATAAACCGCAAAATAGTGTAAAAATCTTGCGAAAATCGCCATTAAATTGATAAAATTAAAGTATAAAACTGCATAAGCATTGTGATTTTACGATTATTTAATATCTTAAAATATAGTTGCGAAAATTTTTTAAAATTCTAATATTCTGTTTGGATTGCTGTGTTGTTATTGACAAAATGCACAATCTGTTGTATACTTTTTGTTGTAAAATATTATAGAGGTGATGTTATGTTGGCTTATAAAGACGATTTTAAGTATTGGTTAACAAAAGTTACAAAAGAAGAACAGGAAGAATTGCTTGCTGTTGAAAATAATGACGAACAACTAAAACGCAGATTTGCGATTCCTTTAGAGTTTGGTACTGCGGGTATGCGTGGTATAATTGCTTTGGGAACAGGTTGCCTTAACAGATATACTGTAAGACGAGCAACACAAGGTGTGGCAAACTTTATTAAACAGTCGGGTGAAAATGCTGTTAAACGTGGTGTAGTAATAAGCTATGACACAAGAAATTTTAGCTATGAATTTGCTTTGGAAACAGCCGCTGTACTTGCATATAATGGTATAAAGGTTTATTTGTACAATGATACTCACCCTGTACCAATGTGTTCTTTTGCTATCCGTCATCTTAATGCTTTTGGAGGCATAATGATAACAGCATCACACAACCCTAAAGAGTATAATGGATACAAAGTTTATGGTCAAGACGGGGCACAAATGTCACCTGAAGACACGGCGGTTGTTGTAGATTATATCAATAGTATTTCCGATTATTTTAGTGTCGAAAGCGTACAAATAAATGCTGAGCGTAGCAAAATTATTGCAATGAATGGCGAAGTTTTGCAAGAGAATATTGTTGTTATCGGCAAAAATGTTGAAGATGCTTATTTTAATGAACTTTCTAAATTGTCTTTAAGCCCAGATGCAGTTAAGGAAGTTGCTAGTAAAATCAAAATAGTATACACTCCGTTGCACGGCAGTGGTTACAAGCCTGTAACAACTATTTTAAAACAAATGAATATACCTTGCAATGTTGTGGAAGAGCAAAAAGACCCTGACGGAAATTTCCCTACAGTTGCAGTGCCTAATCCAGAGCAACCTGATGCTTTAAAAATGGGTATAAATTTAGCTAAGCAATTAAGAAGCAGCATTGTAATAGGCACAGACCCTGATGCTGACAGAATGGGTGTTGCTATTAAAGATAATAATGGCGAGTTTATTTTGTTAAACGGCAACCAAATTGGTGCAATGATGTTAAACTATATTTTGATGAGAAGAAAAGATATGGGGATATTGCCTGAAAATGGTGCAGTTGTAAAAACTATCGTAACAACTAATTTAGCAGATATGATTGCAAAAAGCTATGGTGTTACAGTATACAATGTACTTACTGGATTTAAATTTATCGGCGAAAAGATAAAAGAGTGGGAGTCAAACGGCAAACATACATTCTTATTTGGTTATGAAGAGAGTTTTGGTTATTTGTCAGGTACTCATTCAAGAGATAAAGATGCAGTAGTCAGTGCAATGTTGTTTGCGGAAATGGCTTGCTATTATGAGAGCAAAAATATCAAGCTATACGATGTTTTGCAAGATTTATTCAAAAAGTTCGGATATTTTACTGAAGTTTCAAAGTCAATTGCTTTTGGCGGAGTTGACGGAATGAGTGAAATGAAAGCTGTAATGGATAAATTAAGAAGTAGACCAATCAATAACATTGCTGGCAATCCTGTTTTGAAGTTTATGGATTTTTCAAAAAGTGAAAGCAAAAATATTGACGGCAGCATTGAAAAAATTGACCTTCCAAAAACAAATGTGCTTAAATTTATGTTGTCCGATGACGAATGGTGTTGCGTACGACCTTCAGGTACAGAACCTAAACTTAAAATTTATGTAAGCGTAAAGGGTGATACCCAAGAGTTGGCTAAAATAAAAAATCAGAATGTTTTGGGCTTTGTTGAGATGCTTGTTAACAATTAATCATTAAGTAGAAAAATGGCTAATATTCATAATATAAGCAAAAAATTTGTAAAAATTGAATAAATTTTTTAAAATAATTATATAAAAATTAAAATATTATTGCTTTAAAATATATATTGTGCTATAATTTAAGAAAATAATCTCTTGTATGGTAGGTAATTATGAGAATTAATATAATTGAAAACTGGAATGTAAAGAGCAAAAAAGATAAAAGTAGGGAAAATATCAGCATTCCATATGCCTATGTTGTTGACGGGGGCAAAAACAGCAAAAAGAAAGTTAAATTTACAAAACAATTCAAAATCAATGTTAAAAAAGGTGAGGAGTCTGCTTTTCACAACAGACGCTATATTCTTGAGTTTGAGGGTGTTTGTTCAAGTGCTGAAGTTGAACTTAATGGTACAAGCATAGGAAAGCACAAAGGTGGGTTCTTACCATTTTCTTTTGATGTTACATCCATAATTCAAAAAAATATAAATAAAGTTATCAGACTGGTTGTTACTTTGGAAAGTGACCCAGATGACAACATTCTTGGTATGGTAAAAACAAATGAATACAGATATGAAAATTATGTCGGTATCATTCGTGATGTTTGGTTGAACATTGTTGAGCCAGAGTGCTTTACTAAAATTTACACTGAAACTGAATGTCATGACAACTGCTTTGTTTACCAAGAAAAAGTTACTGAAGGTGGTAAAGATAAATATTTCTTGTGTGCTAAATGTCAAGTTAACTTTGTTGAAAGCCTAAATGATATGTATATTGTTGCAACATTGGCAGACAGTGGCAAAAATGTTATTTCTCGTACAAAAGTAAAATATAATTCAGCATTGTATGACAACGGCTTTGTTGTTAAAGTGCCTGTTGAAGATGCAATTTTGTGGTCTCCAGAATTCCCATACATGTATTATATGAGACTTGAGCTTTATGCAAAAAATATGGCAACTGGCGATTTTGATTTGGTTGACCAAAGAGTATACAAAAGAGGTATTCGTGAATTTGAAGTTAAAGACGGCAAATTCTATGTTAATGGCAACGAAACAAAAATAAAAGGTGCTTGCCATCATCAAACATATCCATTTATTGGTATGGTTACTTCTCGTAGAGCTGAATTTAGAGAGATTATCAAGCTTAAAAATGCTGGGTTTAACACTGTAAGATTGGTTAATTATCCTGCATCAAAAGAGTTTTATGAGGCTTGCGATACACTTGGTATGTTGGTTATCAACTGCGTGCCAAACAATGGTAAGCTTAACACTTCAAAAGACAATGCTGCTTTTAGAGAGAATGTTAAAAATACTTTCTCAGAGCTTGCTTATCGTGACAGAAATAACACAAGCGTTGCAATGTGGGAAGTTACTATTGGTAGATTTACTGCTGAACAAGGCTTGCCAAACGAGTTGATTAAAGATTGTATGGCTGCTGTTACAGATGCATTCCCAGAAGGTCAAAAGCCATTGTTTGTTGGCGATACAACTCACAGAGAAAAATCAAGCATTGCTGAATTAGGGCTTGATGTTGCTTATTGCTATTATAATGAGGAAACAAAAACTCAAGAGATTGTTGAAGGCGTTGGTGCAAATTTGATTGGCAGCTTTGGTGCTGATGGTTATAAGCTTGACAAGAAGGATAAGAAAATTCCTACTGAACAAAAAATGGCAGAGCAAGCTTGGGCATATCAATATATTGCAAACCAAAATGCAACTGTAAACGGCACTATTGGTGCAATAATTTCTCAAGATATTGACTATTCAAATGGTAAGGAAAAAATGATAATGGGCATTATGAACGAGTATCGTTTGCCAAAAACAGCTTATTATTTCTTCCAATCTCAGGACGAAAATGCAAAACCAATGGTATATATTCCTCATCCAATGCTTGCAACTTTGGTTGATAATATGCAAGTTTACACTAACTGCGAAAAAATCAATATTTATTTTGATAATGTAGATCAAGGTTCATACGAGGTTAAAAAAGGCATTACAACACCTTATGTTGCATCAAGTAAAGAGCCATATTCAGATTTCATTAAAAAGAGCTTGAATGTTGGCAACAATGAAAATTTGCCTCATCCTCCAATCTGTATTGCAAACAGTTTGAAGAATGTTGATAAGAGAGAAATTAGAATTGATGCATTAAACAACAATGAAGTTGTAAGCAGAATGATTGTTGTTAACAATGACAAACCTTACAAATTGAGAATTTTTGTTGACTATGGTGGCATTGCACTTGCAAATGACGAAAGAGACTTTGTGTTTGTTCATGTTGCTTTGGTTGACGAAAAGGGTAATATCGTAAGCCGTGATGGAGAGAGAATTACTTTGTCAGCAAAAGGTGGCGAAATTGTTAACTATAGCGAGTCAAAGACAACTGCTGGTGTAAGTTCTTATATCGTAAGAGCTTTCCAAGGCACTGATAAAGTATTGCTAAAAGCTATCAGCAAGAGCAAGGGCGATATCAAAGAGACTTATGCAAGAATTATCGTAAAACCATAATAGTTTAATGATAAAATAAAAAATATATATGGTAAAAAATAATCGCACATTATTTGTGCGATTGTTTTTATGTGTGAATATTATTGCAAATTTTAAGCAGTAACAATATTTTTATATGAAATATATAAAGTTAATTTATATAGAAAATATTTGCAAATTTCATGCAGAATAATTTTTATAAATAAAAAAGACTTTCTATTAACGGAAAGTCTTTTTAATGTTTTATTGTTCTTCTAATCTCTTCTTCTGTTTGACAGAATAATCAACAAGATTCTTGCAAGTTGAATTAATGTTAAAACAAAAGATGCAACATAGGTCATTGCCGCAGAGCGTAGCACTTTGCTTACTCCACGGATTTCGTCTTCGTCAAGCATTCCCATATCCACAAGAATTTCTTTTGCACGAGAGCTTGCATTAAATTCACAAGGCAGGGTAACCATTGCAAACAACATATTTAGTGCGTATATTCCAAAAATAGCATAGTAGATATACATAGGAATTGCACTGTTTACTGGCAAAAATATTGTTAGAAAGATGTTTACAATCAAAATAGGAATCAGCATTTTTGAGCTTATGTTTAGCACTGGAACCAATGCACCACGGATTTTTACAGGAGCATAGTTGCGTGCGTGTTGAATAGCGTGTCCAACTTCGTGTGCTGCAACGCCAATTGCTGCAATAGATGGAGAGTTGTATACGCTTTCGGATAGATATACAGTGTTGTTTCTTGGGTCGTAGTGATCGGATAAACTTCCACCACATCTTCCAATTTGCACATTTGTCAAGCCTTCGCTGTCAAGAATTTGTCTTGCGACGATGTGTGCAGGCAATCCTTTTTTGCTTGAAACCATATTAAATTTTTTGAAATTTGATTTTACTTTAAAGGACACATAAATTGACCACAAAAGCACTGGAATAAACAGAATGCATATAAGATACAAAATGTTTATCAATGTGTCATAGCTAGCAGCTGACATTTCGCATAAAATAATCATTTGTTTGACCTCTTTAAAAATTTGACTATTTTCTTAAAAGTGTTTTTATATCTCGTACAACTAAAAAAGTCGGTTAAAAGATTTTGATAACACTAAATTTATTAATAATTATAATATGATATACCAATATAAATATAAAAAATAGCCCTTATAGACATTATGAACAATTTTTTGCAAAATGTCCATACATAATGAGTAAATTAAATGTAAAATTAAAATAGAAAATTTTATTGTTTTGTTGTTATAACACTCTCTATCAATCCGTTTTGTATATTAAACTTGCAAGTTGCCGTTTTTTCTGCAAGTGTGATATAAACACAATTTTTGTTAATCGGACATTTTGGTATGAGTATAGTTTGCAAATCTTCTAGCATATTTTGAATATCCTCAAAGTTGTTTTTGCAGTTAGGAGAAAGCAGTTTTTGCGCATAGTCAATGTCGTCTGCCAAAATCGCTTGCAAAAAGTCATACCCAACCAGTTTTTCGTGTGGGGTATGAGGCGATTTATATTCAAAATAGTCATTATCGCAAATATATTGTTTGTCCTCAAATTTTAAGTGACAATGATAAATTCTGCCTTGATTGTCATTAAGTGTAACAGTCAAGGAAATTCCATTTTCGTCAAATTCATAACTATCACATTGCTTGTCGACCAAAACAAAGTAATCGTTGTAGTCATAAAGCACAATGCACAAATAATGTGGACAAAGGCAATAGAAAAGCACTCCGTTATCAAGCACAGCCTCTTGCAGTTTGTCTGGATATTCTGGCAGCAACACGCTAATAAAATTGCTTGCATTTTCAATCAAAAGTTTTGGGATATTATCCGTGTAAACAGTAATAGTATGCTCGCCAAATTCCCTTTGAATATTCACATGTGGATTGCTGGGTGGAATATAAGGAGCAAATTTTGGTGTAAGATAAAATTGCGTTTTATCAATATTTATGTGAGGAATATTGCACACTAAGTTGTTGTTTTTAATTTTAACATTAGAGCTTATTGGCAAAAACAATGTTTTGTCATAAATCGGTAAAAGAGTAAGCACATAGTTTTTGTCTGCCTCAAGCTCAAGCATACCACTTGAGGATTGTTCTCCGTCCAGTAAAATTGCAAATTGTTCATTATCATAGAAAATTTTATACATATTAAATTATATTATTTATGCATTGAATTTATGCGACCAAAAGTATTCTTAGAATAGCATTTAAAATTGAAATGTTTCAAACATTACATTTTAATGCTTATAAAAAATTAAAAAGCAAAAATCGTTGTGGTTATTTTGCAAAAATTTGTTGCCAAAATTATGAATATTGTAAAACATATTGCAAATGCTATTTTTAAGGAGGAAATTTATGGCTGGAATCGTCAGAAGAATTGATGAACTTGGCAGAATAGTTATTCCAAAAGAATTAAGGCGTACAATGCGTATTCGCGACGGGGAAGAACTAGAGATGAACCAAGTTTCAGATAACGAAATTATAATTAAAAAATTTAGTCAAATGCAAGCTTTGCAGACATTGGCAGAAGGTTATTCAAAAGTGCTGTTTGATTTGTGTGGTGTGCAAATTATGATTGTGGATAAAAGTAAGGTGCTAACTCACGAGGGAGGCAAAGAGAATAAGGAAGGAGAGCTTATTTCAAACACTTTGTTTAGCGTTTTGCAGGAAAGAAAACAAACGATGGCAAACGAAAATATTCGCATTACAAAAAATGACAGTGGCTATACGGATGATGTTTATGTTCATCCTATTTTGGCAGGTGGAGATTTGTATGGTGGCATTATTGCAGTAGGTACAATAACAAATGATATCAAATCAAGCATCAAAGTTGCAAGCAGTTGCTTAGCAAGTCAGCTGGAATAATTGAATCAAGCTGTAAATACGGCAAAAACCCGTCAAAAATCGGCATTAAATAGTTATACTGCAAGTGCATTATTACTTGCTTTTGCGGGAATGATAGCAAAAATATTGGGTGCTGTTTACCGCATACCACTGACAAATTTGTTGGGGGCAGAGGGCATAGGTATATACCAATTAGTGTTTCCGATTTATGCATTGATGTTGACATTGTCCTCAAGTGGTATACCTACTGCCATAGCAAGGCTTGTCAGTGAAAAACGCACTTTGGGCGAAAAACTTGAGGAACAGAAAGTGATGAAATCATCCTTTGTTCTCTTGTTTGTGCTTGGCACATTGGCAACACTAATTATGTTGCTGATAGCAGTGCCACTATCAAATTTGCAGGGTACTTTTGCCATTAGATATGGTTATTTTGTTGTTGCACCAGCAATATTAATTGTTGCAATATCTTCTTATTTTAAAGGTTGGTTCCAAGGTAATATGAATATGGTGCCAACAGCAATTTCGCAAATTGCAGAGCAAGTTTTCAAGATGTTGTTTGGCTTGCTTTTTGCATATTTGTTGTTGCCACAAGGTGTGATAAGTGCTGTCATTGGTGCATTGATAGGCATTTCACTTTCAGAATTTTTGTCAATGTTGGTGCTTGCAGTCATCTATTTTGCAAGAAAAGAAAAACAATTGCCACGAATAAAAATGGATACAGCAACAACAAAAAGTTTGGTGCGTGTAAGTTTGCCTATTATGGCAAGTGGGCTAGTTTTTCCAATAGTCCAGTTTGTTGACAGCTTGATGATTGTCAATTTGCTTGTCGGCAGAGGACTTGCAAGAGATATTGCTATTTCTCAATATGGTATTTTATCTGCCCCAGTAAATTCACTTGTTAATATGCCAATAGTAATTACTTTGGCTTTTGCTGTGGCGATAGTGCCAATAATCAGCTCAAAAAGAGCACTGAGAGATGCTGTCAGCATAAAGGACAAAGCATCGCTTGCAGTCAAGCTTTCGTTTTTGATAGGGGCTCCGTGCTTTGCTGCTATTTTTGTACTTGCCCGTCCACTAATGCAAATTTTGTATCCGTCTTTATCTGTGGCAAACATTGATCTTGCTGCTGCGTTGTTGATGGTGTCGTCTGTTTCAGTAATATTGCTGTCTTTATCACAGGTGTTCACATCGCTTATGCAAGCACTAGGCAAAACAGTTAAGCCAGTAATCATACTTTTGATTACGGCAGTGTGCAAGATAACTCTTGATGTAATTTTGATTATGCATATGGGAATAATAGGTGCAGCATTGTCAAGCGTAATTGCTTACACCCTTTGCGTGCTAATCGGTTGGTGCACAATGTCAAAACTTTTGGGAAAAGAAGAAAATTTGATAAAAAGTATTAGCAAAATTATGTTAAATAGTGTTATAATAGGATTGATAATATTTGGTTTGACTTTTTTGCTAAACAAATGGTGGCTAGTTCTTGCAAGTGTATTGATAGCCGTGCCGACTTATTTCGTGCTAATCATTATGTGCAGAGTTTTCAGAGAAGAAGAGTTAATATCTTTTCCGTTTGGAAAACAAATAGCAACTTTTAGCAAAAAATTTCGAAAAAAAAGTGAGGATTTATGATAAAAGTTGTAGGCTTAGGTGTGCAGAATGGCGATTTATCTTTAAGAGGAGCTGAGGCGATTGAAGGTGCAGATGTGGTTGTTGTAAAAACTGCACTCACCAATACATACAAGTATTTTATTGAGAAAAATATAAAACACGAAACTCTGGATTTTCTTTATGAAAAGTCAGAGGATTTTGACGATTTGGATAGCAGTATTGCAGAATATCTTAAAGCAATTTGCAATAAAAATGTGGCATATTGCGTAAATGGCAATGGTGCAGATGATAGGTCTGTAATAAAATTATCACAAATTTGTGATGTGCAAATTATTGCAGGCGTTTCAAGGGAACTTAGTGTGATATCAAGTCATCCGTCAACAAGTGTTGTCAAAGTTTCAGCTTATGATATCGCAGGGGACAAGGCATTTGGTTATGACAAAAGCTATCCACTTGCAGTTGTGGATATTGACAACGCTTTTATTGCAAGCGAAGTAAAAGAAATTTTGTCAAGAGTAGTTGGAGAGGAGTGTAAAATTATATTTATAAATGGCGAAAAGCAAATTGAAATTTGTGTTTATGAATTGGATAGACAATCAAATTTTGACTATACCACTGGCGTATTAGTAGAACCTTTTAGCTTAACGGAGAAACAAGAGTACAATTTTGTGGATTTAATGCGAATAATGTACAAATTACGCAGTAAAAATGGTTGTGAGTGGGATAAAGCGCAAACACACGAGAGCATAAGAAAAAATCTCATCGAAGAGGCGTATGAACTGGTTGAAGCTATTGATAATGAGGATATTGACAACATTATCGAAGAGGCAGGCGATGTGATTTTGCAAGGCGTTTTTCACGCAGTTATCGGCGAGGATGAAGGAGAGTTTAACAGCAATGAAGTGATTACTCATTTGTGCAACAAGCTTGTCACAAGGCACACCCATATTTTTGGAAATGTCATTGCAAACAATGCTGATGAGGCGTTGAAAGCATGGGAGGCTGCTAAAGCTGTGGAAAAAAGTCAACAAAGCATAGCCGACAAAATCAATGGTGTGGCAAAAGCTTTGCCTTGCCTTCAAAAAGCTGCAAAATATCAAAAATATCTTGCAAAAGCAGGTATGGATTTTGAAAACATTTCACAAATCAAAGATAAAATCTTTGAAGAAATTAATGAGGTGCTTGGAGCTAGCAATAGCAATTTGGAAATGGAATGTGGAGACTTGTTGTTTGCAGTTGTCAATTTGCTTAGGTTTTTGGGTGTTGATGGAGAGGTTGCGTTGAACAAAGCCTGTGCTAAATTTGCTGGCAGAGTTGTGATTGTTGAGCAAAAGTGTGAAAAAAAAGGTGTAGCACTTGGTGATTTAACAGCTGCCGAACAGGACAATTTGTGGCAAGAGGCAAAGAAAAATGAAAATAGGTAATATTAATCTTGCAGGGGATGCCGTGCTTGCACCGATTGCAGGGTTCACTGATGTCGGTTTCAGGGATATTGCTGTCAGATATGGTGCCACACTGACTTATACGGAAATGATAAGCTGTAAAGGTATGGTTTATGGCAGTGAAAAAACAAAAGAATTGCTTGCCACCACTGACAATGAAAAAGTAAAGGCTGTTCAAATTTTTGGCAATGACCCACAAATTATGGCAAAAGCATGTTGTTTGATGGAAATGCAAAAGTTTGACATTATTGATATAAATATGGGTTGCCCTGTGCCAAAAATTGTGAACAATGGCGAGGGAAGTGCACTTTTGAACAATCCAAAACTTGCAAGTGAAATCGTAAGAAATATTAAGGCTGCAACAGGCAAAGTTGTAACAGTAAAATTTCGTAAAGGGTTTAAAAAAGGAGAAAAACAAGCTGTTGATTTTGCAAAATATTTGCAGGATGCTGGGGCAGATTGTGTTGCCATTCATGGCAGAACACGAGAAGATTTTTATGAAGGCAAAGCAGATTGGGATGTCATAGCCGAGGTTGTACAAGCAGTGGAAATCCCTGTTATTGCAAATGGCGATGTGGTGGATTTTGAAAGTTATTTGGCGATCAAAAAACACACAGGGGCTGCAGGCGTTATGATTGCAAGAGGTGCATTGGGAAATCCTCAAATTTTTATGGAAATTGCAAAAAACACCTCAAAAATCGATACTATTTTCAAAAATATTGACAAAAAACGCGATATTTTAATGCAAATTGAAACGCTTAAAAAGTTTTATACGGATAGATATATCTATTCAAACATGAAAAAACAAGTGTGTTTTTATTTGAAAGGTATGGCAGGTGCAAAGCCTATAAAAGAGGCTGTGTGTCATGTGGAAAGTGTAGATGAACTTGTGAGCATTGTAAAAAGCATTGATTTTGATTGATTTATTTTCATAAAACGCTAGTAAATTGCTATGATAAAAAAGTTTAAAAGCATATTAAATTTTAGCCAATAAATATTGAAAGTTTAATATGTTGACAGAAAAATAAGCCAGTTATAATTTTAGATATAACAAATTGAATAGGAGAATAAAAGGAGAAAGTATGATAAACATTGTATTGTTAGAGCCGGAGATACCTCAAAACACAGGCAATATAGTAAGGACTTGTGCTGCAACGGGAGCGAGGTTGCATTTGATTGAACCTTTTGGCTTTACTTTTGAGGATAAGTATCTTAAAAGAGCAGGTCTTGATTATTGGGATTTGGCAGATATTTGTACATATAAAAATTATGAGGAGTTTTTGGAGAGAAACAAAGACAATATCAAACAGATTTTTTATGCATCCACAAAATCACAACATAATCATACTGAAGTTAATTACGAACAAGATGTTTATGTTATGTTTGGAAAAGAATCAAAAGGTATACCTGAGGAAATTTTGCATAATAATTATGACAAATGCGTAAGGATTCCAATGAAAGGAGATATTCGTTCGCTTAATCTTGCAAACTCTGTGGCAATCATTGTTTATGAATATCACAGACAACATAATTTTGAGCAGCTTAATCAAATTGGACATCTGACTAAGTTTTGATGTTAACATTTAAAGAGTATTGCTGGCAGAATAATTAAATTTAAAATTAATAATTTGTTTAGATATAAATTTGCTTAATTTATTATTTTTTTGATTAAAATTATGAAATATTAAGCATTTTTTTTCTGCCAAAATTAAAAAAATAGTTTAAAATATTAAATATGACAAAAAAAATGCTAAAAATAAATGCATATTAAAAAAATATCTTGCAAAAATTGGCAAATGGTGTTATAATAAGGCTATTGATTATATTTATATAATTAATAAGCATTAAAAATTATTTTATATTGGAAGGAGAATCCTATAATGAATAAAAAATCAATAAAAGATGTAAATGTTGCTGGAAAAAAATGTCTTGTCAGAGTAGACTTTAATGTTCCTATGAAAGATGGCGTTATTACTGATGAAAATCGTATTAATGGCGCTCTTCCTACAATCAAATATCTTATGGATAATGGCGCAAAAGTTATCCTTTGCTCTCATATGGGCAAACCTCACAGCATTTTTAGTGACAAAATCAAGCTTAACAAAAAGGAGAAAAAGGCTGTGGAAGCTCTTCCTGAGGCAGAAAGAGAGTCTGCAACAAAAGCTTATATCGACAAAGCTCTTAAGAGTGACCCTGTAAAATTGACTTTAAAGCCAGTTGCTGACAGATTGAATGAGCTTTTGGATGGTAAAGTTACATTTGCAACAGATGTTGTTGGTTCTGACGCAAAATCTAAAGTTGCAGCTTTAAAAGCTGGCGAGTGTGTTTTGCTTGAAAACTTGAGATTCCACGCAGAGGAAGAAGGTAGAGATGAGGCTTTCTGCAAACAACTTGCTGAGTATTGTGACATTTATGTTAACGATGCATTTGGTACAGCTCACAGATCTCACGCATCAACAGCAGGCATTGCAGAATATGGTTTTGTTAAAGAGTGCGTTTGTGGTTTCTTGATTGAAAAAGAGCTTAATGTTATGGCAAAATCTCTTGAGACTCCTGTAAGACCATTTGTTGCTGTTTTGGGTGGTGCAAAAGTTGCTGACAAATTAAAAGTTATTGACAATTTGCTTGAAAAATGCGACACTTTGATTATTGGTGGTGGTATGGCTTACACATTCATCAAGGCAAAAGGTGGCAATGTAGGAAATTCTTTGGTTGATGATGAAAAAATTGATTATTGCAAAGAGATGCTTGCAAAAGCTGACAAACTTGGCAAAAAGATTTATCTTCCAATCGATACTGTTGCAGCAAAATCATTCCCTAACCCTATCGATGCAGAAATCGAGGTTACAAATGTTGAGGCTATGAACATCCCTGAAGGTATGATGGGCTTGGACATTGGCACTAAATCAGCAGAAATGTTTGCAGATGCTATCAAATCAGCAAAAACTGTTGTTTGGAATGGTCCAATGGGCGTGTTTGAAAATCCTATACTTGCAAAAGGAACAATTGCTGTTGCAAAGGCTATGGCAGATGCAACTGACTGCACAACAATCATTGGTGGTGGCGATTCTGCTGCTGCTGTTGCACAACTTGGTTTTGCAGACAAAATGAGCCACATTTCAACAGGTGGTGGGGCATCACTTGAATTGTTTGAGGGAAAAATCCTTCCTGGTATTGCTTGCCTTAATGACAAAAAATAATTGAATAACAATAAATCTTTGCTTGCGTCAAATTTTGGCGCAACAAGATTTTTATAAAATGGCAAATTGCTGTTAAAAACATAGTCTTTTGAATAAAAAGCAAAAATAATCATCACATTTTGACAATAATAATACTTAATATTGATTAAATGTTGATTACACAAATAAAAATTAATACATTTAAGGAGAAACTAAAAATGAGACAACCTATTATTGCAGGAAACTGGAAAATGAACAATACAATTAAGGATACAAAGGCACTTTTGACTGACCTTATTCCTTTGGTAGCTGATGCAAAAGCAGAGTGCGTTGTTTGCGTACCTTACACAAACATTCAAACAGCTGGCGAAATGATTAAAAACACAAACATCAAACTTGGTGCAGAAAATGTTCACTGGGCAGATAAAGGTGCCTTCACTGGCGAAATCAGTGCAGATATGCTTTTGGAGCTTGGTGTTGAATATGTTATTATCGGACACAGCGAGCGTCGTCAATATTTTGGTGAGACAGATGAAACTGTTAACAAAAGAGTTTTGCAAGCTTTGGCAAAAGGCTTGAAACCAATCATTTGCGTTGGTGAATCTTTGGAAGAGAGAGAATCAGGTGTTTACAAAGCATTGCTTGAGGCTCAAACTGAAAAAGCTTTGGCAGGTGTTAGTGCTGAAGAGCTTGACAAAGTGGTTATCGCTTACGAGCCAATTTGGGCAATCGGCACAGGCAAAACTGCCACTGCACAAGAGGCAAATGACACAATCGCTATTATCAGAAACAAAGTTGCTGCATTATATTGCAAAAATTGTGCAGAAAACAAACTTCGTATTCAATATGGTGGTTCAATGAACCCTAAAAATGCAAGTGAGCTTATGGCTATGCCTGAAATCGATGGTGGTCTTATCGGTGGTGCAAGCTTGAAGGCAGAAGACTTTTCAAAGGTGGTTAAATATTAATATGAGTGCATTTACTGGACTGATTATTTTGGACGGCTACGGACTTAACAAAGAGGGGGAAAACAATGCTATTTCAAAGCAAACTTCTCCTTATGTCCTTGGTTTAATGAATAAATATCCAACAACAAGCCTTGATGCCAGTGGTATGGCAGTTGGCTTGCCTGATGGACAAATGGGTAACAGCGAAGTAGGACATTTGAATATTGGTGCAGGACGCATTGTTTATCAAGAACTTACTCGCATTACAAAATCTATTAATGATGGAGATTTTTTTGAAAATCCAGCATTTTTAAAAGCTTGCAAAAACGCAAAGCAAAATGGTAAAAAATTGCACATTTTCGGACTTTTGTCTGATGGTGGAGTGCACAGCCACATTAGTCATATTTGCGCGCTTGTTGAAATGGCTAAAAAACAAGGATTGGATAATGTTTATCTTCATGCTTTTCTTGACGGAAGGGATGTTTCTCCAACAAGTGGCAAACAATTTATCATTGATGCAACAGAGTTTATGGCAAAAATCGGCTTTGGCGAAATCGCAACAATAAGTGGCAGATTTTATGCAATGGACAGAGATAATATTTGGGAAAGAGTTGACAAAGCATATTCAGCTTTGGTTGATGGCGTGGGAAACACTGCAAATAGTGCTGTTGAGGCAATCACTGCAAGCTATGAGGCAGGCGTTACTGACGAATTTGTTATTCCAACAGTTATCCAAAAAGATGGAAAGCCTGTTGCAACTGTTGACAAGGGCGATAGCATAATTTTTGCAAACTTCCGTCCTGACAGAGCAAGAATGATTACTCGTTCATTTATCTATGATGATTTTGCAGGCTTTGAGCGTAAAAAAGGATTTTTGGCACCAACATTTGTGTCAATGACTCAATATGATGTTACTTTTAACAATTTGTTGGATGTTGCTTATAAGCCACAATCATATGACAACACTTTGGGTGAGTATTTGTCAAAACAAGGCTTAAAACAATTCAGAATTGCAGAAACACAAAAATATGCACATGTAACTTTCTTCTTTAATGGTGGTGTAGAGGCTGCAAATCCAAATGAGGACAGAATTTTGATTGATAGTCCAAAGATTGCAACTTTTGATATGAAACCAGAAATGAGTGCATATGAGGTTGCTGATAAAGCAGTTGAAGTCATTTTGTCAAAAAAATACGATGTTATGATTTTGAACTTTGCAAACTGCGATATGGTTGGTCACACAGGTATTCTTGATGCTGCAAAAAAAGCAGTTAAAGCAGTGGATGAATGTGTTGAAAAAGTTTTGGATGCAATCAAAAAAGTTGGTGGTATGGCATTACTTACTGCCGATCACGGAAATGCTGATTATATGTTTGACCCTGAAACAAAAGAGCCATTTACTGCACATACAACCAATCCAGTGCCTCTAATCAAAATTGATGACAATTCAAATGTAGGATTGATGGATGGTGGCAAGCTTTGTGATATCGCTCCAACAATGTTGGATATGATGGGAATTCAAATTCCTGCTGAAATGACAGGACACAGCTTGCTTAAAAAGTAAATTGCAATGCAATTTAAAGTTGCAACAAAAGTTTTTTGTTATTATTTGCAATCAAAGATTGTTCTTATATGCAAACTTATTCTGCATATATAATTAAAAAAATTCAAATTATCTTTCAAAAATCGGCATTAAATTGTCTTTTTGGATAATTTTAAGCTTATTTAAAAGATTCTTAAGCTACAATTTGTTTGCAAAATTAATAGGTATGGAATACAATCTTGAACTTAAGGAGCTATAAAAATGTTATCATATAATTTAAAAGAAGTTGCATTAAGGTTAAAAAGCTTAAGAGATCTTACAGGTGTGTCTGTGCAAGAAATGGCAAAGGCAACAGATGTTTCTGAGGCTGATTATGAAATATATGAAAAAGGCGAAAAAGATTTCACTTTCAATTTTTTGTATAATTGTGCAAATGTGCTAGGTTGCAATATCACAGAATTGATTACAGGTGATAGTGCAAAACTCAATCACTTTGCCGTAACAAGAAAAGGCGAAGGTATGCCTATTATCCGAAACAATGGCTTTAATTACATGCACTTGGCTTACAATATGAGGGACAGAAAATCTGAACCTTTTGTGGTTACCATTCCATATTCAGAGCAACTTGAAAACAAGCCAATTGAAACAAGTATGCACAATGGTCAAGAAATGGATTATGTGCTTGAAGGAACAATGCGCGTTAGCATTGATGGGCATATTGTAGAGCTTAATGAAGGTGACACAATTTATTACAACAGCGAAAAACCACACGGATTGATTGCTGTTGGTGGCAAGGATGTAAAAATAATTGCCGTTGTTATGAACTAAAACTTTTGGTGAAGCAGTATCAACAGCTTTTATGAAAACAGATATAGCACATTTATAAATCACAAAAACATAAAAATAATAAAGCAAAAAAGAATGATTTCGTTTTGAAATCATTCTTTTTGTTTTGTGTATAAATTAAAAACAAATAACTTATTTATGATTCTTATATTAATTGGCTTATTTCCTGTCATCCCGAGCGTAATCGAGGGATCTCCGACTTTTTTATATAAAAATTGATTAATTTTCCCTTTACTCAACGAGCACAGCTTGAGATTTCTCGATTACGGCTATGCCTTCAATCGAAATGACAATAACCAGAGATATATAAAATAATATATATGTTTAAAAAGCTTATTAAAGCAAAACTCCACTGTCAAAAGTTTTGTTCGCAAGTTCTTGTAAATCGGCAATTTGCTTGTTTGTTAAAAATTGCTTATAGTCTTGCATTAAAAGATTGTATGCATCAAGAATGTCTGCGTCTTCCATTAAATCAATCAAGCGGTTCGCGTTTTCTTGGCATATCGGCATATTTGTGATAACAATATTCAAAATGTCGCACACAAAAGTTGTGTCTTCATCCAGTTGCAATTTTTCCTCAAAGTCATTTGCGTAGGCAAGTATGTCGTAAAGAGGAGTGTCAAAATCAACAGTGGCAAGCACCATTTCTTGAATTAAATTAAGCAAAAGGTCCTTGTCAATGTTTTTTCCGTAAATCTCCGAAATGCATTGTGGTGAAAAATCTTCGTCGTTGACATTGTTTTCCTTCAAAATGTTTTTTAGTTCTTGCAATGAAAGCATATTCGCTCCTATTTTTAAATAATTTTTTGATAAATTAAATGTGTGCAAAAGGATTTTTGCAAAAATTTATTGTAAAAATATAATAGCACATTATTTGCAATTAATCAATACCAAACAATAAAAATAAAATTATATTTTGTTGATTTCAAAAGTTTGTTGGGAGTTGATTTTAGCATTAGCAACAAGTGTTCAGCACATTAATGGCTATAAATGTTGTTTATGTAAAAAATATTGTAAAATCTATGTTTATTTTTTTGATATATATTGCTAATCTAAAAAGTATATGTTATAATGACTTTGTAACTTTTTAATACTTTAATTATAATAATTAAATACATAATAGTTACAATAAGTTGGAAGGGTGAAGATATGACAAAAGCGATGAAAAAAGCAAAATCAAAAGAAACAAATCCTCTTTCATACACTGCCAAGGAGCGTAATGGTTACTTAATTGGTATGGCTGGTCAAAATATCGTTTATGGTATTATCAGTTCCGGTCTTGCCTTTTATTTCAGCAATGTTATCGCTTTGCCGGCATTGGCTATTTCTGTAATCATGGCAATAGCTCGTGTATGGGACGCAATCAATGACCCAATGATGGGTACTTTTGTAGATAAAACAAAAAGCAAATGGGGTAAATGCAGGCCTTATTTGATGTTTATGCCAGTTATTATTATGATAGGCACGATATTGTGTTTTGCAAATGGTATTTATAGCAAAAACAATTCATTCGGTGCAAACTTTATGATAATTGCTTGGGCAGGTATATCATATATTTTGTGGGGTATGTTGTATACAGCCGCTGATATTCCTCTTTGGGGTATTGCATCTCGTATGACTGCTGATGAGTCAAAGCGTTCAAACTTGCTTTCTCTTGCAAGAATGGTTGCTGGTATCGGTGGTGCACTAGGCTTTATCATGGTTCCAATCGCACAAGCTTTGGCAAACGCATTCCCTGGTGGCAGCTCAGAACAAGTTGCTAAAAACTTACAATTGGCATTCATTATCGTTGCTATCGTGCTTGCAGTTGTCGGAACAATTTTGTTCCAGTGTGCAGCCCTTGCAAAAGAGCGTGTTAATTGCGAAGAAGAAAAGAAAAGAGGTATTATTGATAACTTCAAAATTATGTGGGCAAACAAACCTTTCCGCAGAATTTTGATTTCAGGTATTATCAGAAGTCCATTCCAATTGTTGTTGATTTTGGCAATGCCACTTATGACAATGTACTTTGGTAACAATGGTGCAACTGCTGATTTTGTTAAAAACATTTTGTTGCAATACGGACCAATCGCAATCGGCGTATTTGGTGGACAATTTGGTGCAATGGCTTTAACTCCAATTCTTTGCAAAAAGTTTGAGAAAAAGACAATTTTCAATGTAATGAACATTGTATCAGGTGTGGCATTTGCAATGATTTTCGTTTTGTATTTGATATTCCCAACAACTTTGGGTGGCGTTCCAATCATTTTGCTTTCAATAGCATTCTTAATTGCAAGTGCAGGTATCGGATTTATCATGGTATTGCAATCAATGATGATTGCGGACTGCGTAGACTACGAAGAGCACGCAAACGGAACTCGTCCAGATGGTGTATTCTTCTCAGGTCAATCATTCCTTACAAAACTTGCTGCTGGAATCGCAGTTATGATTCAAGGTCTTTGCTATATGATTGTTGGTTACGAAACTGACGCTATCACAAGCATGAACTCCGCTTTAGCATCTGGTCTTGTTACATTCGCTGAAGATTACAGGTCATTTGCAATGATTATGTTCTTCCTTGTTTCAATCCCTCCTGCTATTGGTATGATTTTGTCAATTATTCCAATGCTAAAATATGAATTGACTGACAAAGAGCATACAAGAATTTTGGACGAACTAAATGCAAAACGACTTGCTATAGCTGAAGGAACAATGACTTTGGAAGATGTTCAACCTGCTGAAAATCAAGAAAATCTTGTAGAAGATGCAGCTATTGTTGAAAGTACTGCTGTTGAAGAGAATAATGCAGAGGTTGAAAACATCGAGCAACCAGTTGCTCCAGTTGAGGAAACTAAAGAACTAGAGGTTGAAACTCCAACGGAAGAAGAGACTGTTGAAACTCCTGCTGAACCTGTCGCAGAAGAAGAGGTTGTTATTCAAGAAGAAACTCCAGTTGAAGATGTTGTTGAAACAGAGTCTGAAACGGAAGAAAAAGCAGAAGAATAATCGCTTTGTGTCTTTGCATTTAAAGATAGTATAAATAATCTTTAATATGTGATATTAAATATGCAATCAAACAAAAACGCTCCAATTTGGAGCGTTTTGTTTTTAGCATTAAAAATTGATATTTTCATACAAAAAAAGAAGAATATATTTGCTTTTTTGACATTTTTGTATTTTTTTGCGTGCAAATTTTTGATAATCTTTAATGGAATACTCAAAAAGAGGTAGCGCAAATGGATAATAACAAGAATAGCGAACAAACAGATAATATTGGTAAATTTGTTCCGATAAATGTAAGCGAGTTTGCAGAAAAATCAAATAATTCCGTCAAATTAAGCGAAAAGCAAAGTGACTTTGTTATTATGAATGGCAATAGCTTTTCTCAAGCTAATCAGCTTAATTACATTGGTGGTGGCAGTTTAAGCAAAAAATCGTCAAACAGAAATAGGGCATATGATATAGGAAGAAAACGCGGAGAAAAAGTGTATGGAAGAAAAGCAACTTTGACTTTTGTTGCAAAGCATATAGGTTATTTTGCCATGATGATATTGCTAAATTTCGCAAAATCTTCAGCTGGCTTGTCTCCTTTCAGTTTGGGATTGTTTGTCGGACTTGTCTACTGCCGAGAAAATGTTTTTGCGTTATCCTTAAGTTATATTTTGTCGGGGATAATTGTGGGGTTCAGTGTGCCAAGGCTTATCATTGCAATGCTACCTCCAATAATATTTATTGCAGCAAGGTTACTGCACAACTTGTTTTTGCGACCAATGAAAATGTTGCAAACAAATTTGTATGCTTTATTAAGCCAATTGCCCGTTATTTTGTTCAATATTTCGTCAACTGGGCAGATTGTTCACGCAGTATGCTGTATTGTAATTGCACAAATTTTTACTTACACTGCCACAATAGGCTTGTATGCAATCATCATTCGTGGTGCAAAATATCGCTTGGCAAAAGATGAGTTGTTTGGTCTTTGCACTTTGGTTGTGGCATTGTGCATTGGTTTGTTTTCAATCAATGTTTTTTCTTTCAAGCCATTTTATTTGTTTTCTTCTTTTATCTTAATGATGCTAGTTTTTTCAAAAAAGCCAGCTGTAAGCTTTATTGGAGCCTTGGTTTTGGGCTTGGGCGCAGGACTTGAAGGTGGCAATTTAATGATTGTTGGTGGCTTAGTGCTTTGTGTTGCCGTAGCATTGCTTTTTTCTGCAAGCAACATATATTTTGGCACAGCAGCATTTTTGATTGGAGATGTGTTTGTTGGACTTTATTTTAATGCTTTTGGAAAATATGATTACTTGCATGTGTTGGCAGTTGCTATTGGCTTGATAGGTTTTTTGATTATTCCAAAAAATGTGAAAGAACATTTTATACATTTGTTTGGTGGTGGAGAAAGTCAAAGTGCAGAACATTCTGTTGTGCTGAGGAACAGACAAGAGACAAGCAGAAAGCTTGGCAATATGGCAAAAGTACTTTCAGAAATAGGTGGTGTTTTGGGTGGTGCAGAGTTGGTTGTTTCTGCAAGCAATAGCTTAGAGCTTGCAGGACTTATCGCAGTGGAGCATTGCTCAAAATGCCCTAATTACAAATTTTGTTCGGCAATGTTGGGTGGAGATACAACGCTTGCAATCAAGGATATTGTGGACAAAGCTATTTATAACGGAGTGATTACAAAGGATGATTTGTCTCCGTTTTTGCAAAGCCGTTGTACCAGACAAGATTCACTTATCAATTTGGTATCTGATAAATCACAACGATTTATCAAAATCTTAGATAGGAAAAATCAAATTGGTGCTGGACGAATTATTTTGGGCGAGCAAATGCAAAGTTTGAGTGCAATGCTTATGTCATTGGGACAAGAGATTAGGAGTGCAGTGTTTTTTGACAGCGAAAGTGAACAAAATATCATCACAGAATTGTACTATTACAACATTGTGTGCAGAGATATTGTTGTGAGTGGCGAAAATGGAGTTTATGGTGTTACACTTACAGTTAGGCATAAGGATAGTTCAAAATCTGCGTTGCCAAATGTTGTGTCAAAAGTGCTTAAATGTGTGTTTGAAGTGGTGGAATGTCTACCATCCAAAATATCCGGTTTTGATATTGTGGAGCTTAAGCAGTCACCAAAATATGCAATATCTTATGGCGTTGCGACTTGTGCTATGGATGGTAGCAGAGCCAGTGGGGATACTTTTAGCGTGCAAAATGTTGCATATGACAAAACTATGCTTGTATTGTGTGATGGTATGGGCAGTGGAGAAAAAGCAAACTTCAATTCTACCTCAACTATTGGCATGATAGAAAACTTCTATAAAGCAGGCTTTAACAACAATGCAATTTTATCTTTAATAAACAAAATTTTAGCCACTTATAACAGCGAATCTTTCACTTGTCTTGATATGGCAATGGTTGATTTGACGGCAGGTGTAATTGATATTATCAAATTGGGTGGCACGCAAAGTATGATAATTCGCAATCACAAGTGTTATCTGATTGGTGGTGGTGCCTTGCCATTAGGCATTGTGGAGGAGGCAAAGCCATACACAGATAGGCATATCATTATGGATGGCGATATAATGGTTATGGCAACGGACGGAATTTCTGATTACTTAAAGCAAGAAAGTATCTGTGATATGATAATCAACAATCCAAACGCAAGCCCCGAACAACTGGCAGAGGACATTTTGAGGGCTGCAACAGCTGGTGGTGCGAAGGATGACAGCACGGTTATTGTAACAAAAATATATGACAAAAAATAAATTCAAATCGGTGCATAAAAAAAATGTGCCGATTACTTTTATGCAAGAATTAGATTTTGTGATTTATGTATGAAAAGAATATAAAAATCTATCAAATTTTTTTGTGTATTTTGTTTGATTAAATGCTAAATAAATCAAAAATTTGACTACAAAGTAAAAGCAGTTTTCAAACTAAAAGCTATATTTTTGAATAGTTTAAAAAAGAATAATATATGCAATATAATCTCTTGCAAAAATTGTTAAATAGTTATATAATAAATATATGATAAAATCAGAGATTGTTTCTATTATGGATAATTACCCCGTTATTGCCTTGGCAGTAAGTGGTGGTGCAGATAGTATGGCTATGGCGGAGTGGTTTAGGCAAAATCGCCCCAAAGATAGCTATGTGATTATAAATATCGACCACCATATCAGAGGGGAAGAGAGCAAAAGAGACAGCGATTTTGTGAGTGACTTTGCAAAAAAATACGGCATAAAATTGTATCGCTATGACATAGACTGCTTGAGCTTTGCAAAGCAAAATGGTTATACGATTGAGCAAGCTGCGCGCATATTAAGACATCAAATTTTTGAGCAGGCAGCAGCTGAATACGCGTATGTGGTGGCAACTGCACACCATATGTCCGACCAAGCTGAAAGTGTCTTTATGCATATTGCAAGGGGAACGGGTATTGGTGGACTTATGGGAATGTCTGTGTTGGATGGGCATATATTCAGACCATTGTTGCACACAAGTAAGGCAGAAATTTTGGAGTTTATAAAAGTTAATAGAATAGCTTATTGTGAGGATAGTTCCAACAATGACAATGCTTACAGCAGAAATTACACACGCAATGCAATAATGCCGTCCGTAATGCAAAAGTATCCAACCTTTGACAAAAGCTTAATTAAGCTTGCAGAAAGAGCAAGAGAGATTGCCGATTTTATTGACACCCATACCCCAACATTGATTGTGGAAAATGGTGGAGTGTATTGCGATTTTAAGGATAAGCATAAGGTTATAAAAGCAGAAATGATAAAGCGAGCTTTCAGTCTTTTGGGGGTTACGGCAGACATTGAAGAGCGCCACATTGAGGCAATAATTGATTTTGCAAAAAGCACAAAAAGTGGTAGTCTTGATATGCCTTATAACACAATAGTTTACAAGGAAGAAAATGGCGTTACAATTTGCAAAAAACTAGCATTTGAAAACAAAACATATCGATTTTCGGAGGGTTGTTTTGAAATTGGTGGTTTTGAACTTAGGGTGCAAAAAGTGAAAAAAAACAAGCTAAAATCTATGTTTGCAGTTTGTGAAAACGGACTTGAAAAAACACTTTATATCGCAACGGATAATTTTGAAAGTTTGGATATTAGGCTTAGACAAAACGGAGATAAAATCCAAAAATTTGGTGGTGGAAGCAAAAGTCTTGGAGATTTTTTGACAGATAAAAAAGTGCCACTCAGATTTCGCGACAGATTGCCTGTTGTTGCAGATGGCAAAAATGTTGTGTGCGTGTGTGGAGTGGAAATAAGCGAGTGTGCAAAAGTGCTTGAAAACTCTGAAAACATTTTTAAAATAAACATAACTAGTATTATTTAATAAAAAGTTAATTTATAATAAACAATTAAAAATAAACACATAAAATGATTTGATTTAAAAAGGAAAAAATTATGTACGGAAGAGAAGTTGAAAAAGTATTGATTCCAAAAGAGGAAATTGAAAGCATTGTTAAAAATTTGGGCAAGCAAATCAGCAAAGATTTTGCAGGAGAGGAGCTGATTGTTGTTTGCATTTTGAAAGGTTCTTGCATCTTTTTCAGTGATTTGGTAAGAGAAATTAATCTTGATGTCAAGCTTGATTTTATGACAATTTCAAGTTATGGGAATGGCACCTCTTCAAGCAGAGAGGTAAAAATCGTTAAAGATTTATCCGAGGATATCAAAGGCAAAAATGTGCTTGTGGTTGAGGATATCATTGACAGTGGCAGAACAATAAAGCGTTTAAAAGAGTTACTTGCAGAGCGTGAGCCAAAATGTTTGAAAATTGTTTCAATGCTTGACAAACCAGAAAGACGCGAGGTTGAAGTTGATGGCGATTATTGTGGCAAACAAATTCCTGATGAGTTTGTCATTGGTTACGGCTTGGATTATGCACAAAATTATCGCAATTTCAAAGATATTTGCGTTTTAGCTCCTGCTGTATATCAAAAATAATTTGCTATAATTGCCAAAACACGCGACAAACTAATATTTTTTGAAAAATGTTGCTACTATAAATGAAATTTTGCAAAATTTAATAAATATTTTGAGGATAATCATTCATAAAAATTGGCAAATTAAACGCAATATTGTTATAAATAGGTTTTGGGCAATTTTAAAAAGAGCCTTTTAAATCGGAGAGAGTATTTTGAAAGTTAAAGTCCCAGATTGTTTGGTGCAACTTGCACAAATTTTTGCGCCTAGTGCAACACTTTATGTTGTGGGGGGTGCAGTAAGAAACAGCTTGATTGGTTATGAAATAAATGATTATGACATAACCTCAAAATTGCTAGCAGAAGATGCACAAAGGTTGCTTACTGAAAGTGAATTTGAAGTGGTTGCTTGCTATAAACGCACAGGAACTTTGGTTATAAAAAAGGGCAATTTCAAGTTTGAGTACACAACATTTAGGCAAGATAGCTATCCGCTTAGCAGTGGGGTGCACACTCCCAACCAATGCACATTTACTGACAATATGTTGCTGGATGCAAAAAGGCGTGATTTTACTTGCAATGCATTGTACTACGATATATTGAAGGACGAAATTGTTGATGTTGTCGGTGGTGTAAAGGATATTGAAAACAAACTTTTAAAAACAGTGAGAGAGCCTTTTCAAACTTTGAGTGAGGATGCATTGAGGATAATGCGACTTGTAAGATTTCATTTGCAACTTGGCTTTGAAATTGAAAAAAACACCTTGGACTCAGCAAAAAAATATGCCTATCAACTCAAAGATATTTCAAAAGAGCGCATAAAAGAAGAGCTGCTTGCAATTTTTGAGGCTGTTTATAAGTACGACAGCAAAAGCAAAGGTTTCAAGGCAAGTGACGGAATAAGGTTGCTTGTAGATATTGGAGCAATGGAGCACATCATCCCAGAAGTGCTGGATATGATTGATATGCCACAAAATCCAAAATACCACATTTATGATGTTTATAATCATTCTTTGCGTGCAATGGATAATTTGCCTCCTGCACTTATGATGGCAGGTTTGTTGCACGACATTGCAAAGCCAGTAATGCAAAAACAATTTGGCAATATGTATATGCATGAGCTTAAAGGCGAAAAAATGACAAAGGACATTTTGACTAGGCTTAAATTTTCAAATGTGGAAATTGATAGGATATCGAAGCTTGTGCTTATTCATATGTTTAATGTGCAAGGGAACACAAAAAAGTCTAAATGCAGAGTTTTCATAGCAGATAATTTTGATTATTTTGATGATTTTGTGAGGCTTAGAAGAGCAGACGGGCTTGCAACAAATCCCGAAAATTATGACGACACAAAAGTTCAAGCTATGATTGAACTAAAAAATCAAATGCTATCAAGTGGTATGCCAATCACAATCAAAGACTTGCCAATCAGTGGAAATGATTTGTTGAAGCTTGGCTATCAAGGCAAGGAAATCGGCGAGATGCTTTGCAAAATCAGGCTTTGGATTTTGCAAAATGGAAAACTGCCGACAAAGGATGAAATACTTTTAAAGCTAAGGAGAAATGATTAATGGATATAGCAATTTTGACACTTGCAATTTGTATAATTATGCTTTTAGTGGCGATTTTCGCAGTGTTAATTGTAAAAAACAAAGGGAACAAATCAAATTTAGACAAAATTTTGCAAGATATAAACGACAGGCAAAAAGATGAAATTGTTGAAAATGTGGCACAAAATTGCAAGTCGGCAAATCAAACTATGTTGGATGAACTAAGTCGTAGCAACAATGGATTGAGCAGCAATCTTACTGCAACAATAGCAGCAAGCAACAGCACATTGTCCACAACCATTGCCACAAACAATGATACTCTAAACAAAACAATGAATGATTTTAGGGACGCTCAAGAAAAAAAGTTTTTATCTTTGGAAACAAGACTTGCTGAAAAACTTGAAAATATCCATACGGAAATGAACAACGCTTTGAACAAACAAAAAGTTGACAATGTAAACAGCAATGCAGAAATCAGAGAAACAATGTCAAAAAAATTGTCAGATATAGACAAAGAAATGTCAAAGCAACTTGGCGAAATCAAACAAGAAAGCATAAAAAATATTAGCAACATAAATCAAATGCTTACGGATAGGCTTGCAGATATTGACAAAGAAATTGCAAAAGAACTGGAAAAATTAAGAACAGAAAATCAAAAGAAACTTGACGAAATGCGTGATGTTGTGGATAGCAAAATGCAAGACACGCTAAATAAACGATTAAATGAGTCTTTTGAGGTTATCAGCAAACAGTTGTTAGAGGTTAGCAAAGGCCTTGGCGAAATGAGCAATTTGTCAAATGGCGTCAACAACCTTAACAAAATAATGAGCAATGTCAAAACTCGTGGTATTTGGGGCGAAATTGCTTTGAAAAATCTTTTGGATCAAATTTTGACCACCGACCAATATGGCGAACAAGTGCAAATAAAGGGAAGGGAGATGGTTGATTTTGCAGTCATACTTCCAGGTAAAAAAGATGAGGAGAAAATTTATCTTCCAATCGATGCAAAGTTCCCGCTCGAGGACTATCAACTGCTGGTTGAGGCAAGTGACAATTTTGACAAGGACAAAGTGGAAATTGCAAGAAAAAATCTGTTTAAAAGAATAAAAGAAGAGGCAAAATCAATCAGCACAAAATATATTGATGTGCCACGAACCACAAATTTTGCAATAATGTATTTGCCTATTGAAGGACTTTTTGCAGAGGTTGCAAGGGACAGTGTACTTTTGGATGAATTGCAAAGCAAATTGCACATTATTGTCAGTGGACCAACCACAATAACAGCTTTGCTAAACAGCCTGCAACTAGGTTTCAAAACATTGCACATTCAAAAGAGCAGCAAAGAAGTTTGGAACGCACTTGGCAAGTTTAAAACTCAATTCCAAAAGTTTTCTGAAAGTTTAAGCAAAGTTAAAAAACACGCAGAAAATGTTGTAAGTACAATTGAGGAAACAAACAAAAAGACACAAAAAATTGAAAGTGTGCTTAACAAAATTGGAACAATAGAGTTTGACCAAACAGAAGTGCAGTTGATAGGAGGAGGCTTAGATGAAAGCAATGCCGACGATTAAAAGTGATTTGCATATACATACAACGCACAGCGATGGTGCAATGACTGTCGGCGAAGTTATGGATTTGGCAAAATTTAAGGGGTTGGATTGCATTTCTATCACAGATCATGATATTGTGAGTGGGCAAAATGATGCAATGCTTTATGGCAAACAAATTGGTCTTAAAGTTATCCCGGGTATAGAAATTTCTTCTTATAGTGTAATGGCAGTGCACATTTTGGGATATGACATTGATTATAACAATGAGGCACTAATTGGTTTGCTTAATGATTTGCTTGAACAAAGACAAGAGCGTGCCGAGCAAATTTTACAAAAGCTTGCAAGGTTTAAAATCAATTTGGACAAAACAAAATTGCCAGAGGTAAATGTGGGAAGAAGTCATATAGCAATGGCATTGAAAAATGAGGGATATGTTGCCACAATTCAAGAGGCATTTGACAAATATTTGGGAGAAAATCGTCTCGCATATGTGCCAAGCAAAAGAATATCCCCACTTAAAGCTGTCGAGGCAATCAAGCACAGTGGTGGTATGGCAGTAATTGCACACCCATTGCAACTGCACAACAGCAAAAAATTAATTCCTTTGATAGAAGGTTTATTGCCTTACGGATTGGACGGGCTTGAGGTGTATTATCCAACTCACACGCCACAACAAACTGAAATGTTTGAAAAAATCGCAAAAAAATATAGGCTTTTTGCAACAGGTGGCAGTGACTTCCACGGAATTAACAAAAGCAATGTAATAAACAATATTGGTGGAACTTTTTGCAATCTGCCAAGAGAGTTAAGATAAGTCAAATTAAAATAAAACGCATATCTAAAGCCAAAATTAAGATAAAATTGCCCAGTAGCACAAAATAACTTGCAATTTTAACATAAAATGTATATAATTAAAAGACAATATTTAAAAACAAACAATATTTGCATTATGCAAAAATTTATTTCGGCATTTTGCACATATTAAAAAAATTGGAGAGAGAAAAATGGCAAAGAAAAATAACGCACAATTTGTTCAGGAAATAGCAGATATCAACGAAAATTTTCCACAATGGTATACTGATGTCGTTTTAAAGACAGAACTTGTGGATTATGGTCCTGTAAAGGGCAGCATGGTAATTCGTCCGTATGGTTATGCTATTTGGGAAAATATCCAAAAAGAGCTTGACAAAAGGTTTAAGGAAACAGGACACAAAAATGCTTATTTTCCTATGCTAATACCATATAGCTTTTTGACAAGAGAAAAAGAGCATATCGAGGGATTTGCTCCCGAAGTTGCTTTGGTTACACATTATGGCGAGGAGGAATTGCCTGAAAAATTGGTTGTTCGTCCAACAAGTGAAACTATAATTTGTGAAATGTACAAGAAATGGGTAAAAAGTTATCGTGATTTGCCTGTGCTTATCAATCAATGGGCAAATGTTTTCCGTTGTGAAAAAACAACACGACCTTTTTTGAGAACAAGCGAATTTTTGTGGCAAGAAGGCCACACTTTGCATCGCACACATGAGGAGGCAGAGGAAGAAACTTTCAAAATGCTTAATGTTTATGCAGAATTTATGAAAAATGTACTTGCAACCCCTGTTTTGACAGGCAAAAAGACAGAAAAAGAAAAATTTGCAGGTGCAAATGCAACTTACGGAATGGAAGCAATGATGTTGGACGGAAAGTCTTTGCAAGCAGGCACTTCACACGATTTGGGTTGTAATTTTGCAAAAGGCTTTGAAATCAAATATTTGGATAAGGATGGCGAATTGAAATTCCCTTATCAAACAAGTTGGGGAGTGTCAACAAGACTTATCGGGGCATTGATTATGGCTCACGGCGATCAAAGAGGTCTTGCTCTGCCACCAAGAGTTGCACCAATTCAAGCAATAATCATTCCAATCGCATCTCATAAGGAAGGCGTTTTGGATAAAGCAGAAAATTTGTATAAAGAGCTTTTGGCCGCAGGAATCCGTGCAGAAAAAGACTTTACAGATAACACCCCAGGTTGGAAATTCAATGAATGGGAAATGAAAGGTGTTCCTTTGAGAATTGAACAAGGTCCTCGCGATATAGAAAACGGCGTTGTGCAAATTGTTCGCCGTGATACTTTTGAAAAATTTGAAGTTGCAAGAGAAAACATTGCTCAAACTGTTGCTAAACTTTTGGATGATGTTCACGAAAATATGTATAACAAAGCAAAAGCATTTATGGATAGCCATATCATCACTTGCAGCACTCTTGAGGAAATGAAAGAGGCTCTTGACAACAAATGTTTTGTAAAAACAATGTGGTGTGGTTGTCCAGAGTGTGAGGCAAAAATAAAGGAGCTTTATCAAGCGACAGCAAGAGTTATGCCATTTGACCAAACTCCTGTTGGCAACAAATGCATTTGCTGTGGTAAAGAATGTAAAGAGGAAGATTTAAAAGTTATCTATTTTGCAAGGGCATACTAAGCGCTCATTGAGACTTTTAGAGCGATTTTCTAGAAAGAAAATCAGCTCACTTGCAGTCGAATTCGCTTTCTCCGACCAAAGTTCAACTTCATTGCTCTTTGGTCGGACTTTATAAGGAATGTTTTATTTACTCAATGAACATTATTTGAGATCTTTCGACTTCGCTCAAGATGACACTACCAATGTCATTAGAAGTCTATATTTTGTCATCCCAAGCGAATACGGGATTCCTGCAAATAACTATTTTGTGTGGGGGTAAGGAGAAATCTCCAATTATGCTAGTTGAGTAATAAAAAAATAACCTATA
>OFGN01000319.1_pt1 | contig 57386 bp, 46 predicted proteins | sample 1521821 | NCBI WGS metagenome assembly OFGN01 (sample SAMEA3504094, study PRJEB24116) | mouse gut metagenome | biome: mouse gut; feature: mouse-associated habitat; material: faeces | place: Denmark | collected 2011
TACTTCTTCACTCACGCGGCGTCGCTGCATCAGGGTTTCCCCCATTGTGCAATATTCCCCACTGCTGCCTCCCGTAGGAGTTTGGGCCGTGTCTCAGTCCCAATGTGGCCGTTCACCCTCTCAGGCCGGCTACTGATCGTCGCCTTGGTGGGCCGTTACCCCTCCAACCAGCTAATCAGACGCGGGTCCATCCTGTACCACCGGAGTTTTTCACACTGCTTCATGCAAAGCTGTGCGCTTATGCGGTTTTAGCACCTATTTCTAAGTGTTATCCCCCTGTACAGGGCAGGTTGCCCACGCGTTACTCACCCGTCCGCCACTGGGATGCCCAAGAATTGGCCGAAGCCTCATCGGCAGGGCATCCCCGTTCGACTTGCATGTGTTAAGCACGCCGCCAGCGTTCATCCTGAGCCAGGATCAAACTCTCATTTTCATTTGTCCCTTCCAGTTCAACTGGCTTTACTGTTTTTTAGGTTGTATCTTCCGGCCTCCCTTTCAGGATGCCTCCGATACCGTTCTTCTGAATTTTTCTGACAGTCAGGCTCCTCTTCCGGATCCCTTCCTGTCTGGAATATTCAGGGTTGCATTACTGTTTATTTGTCAAGGTCCGTCAGGGCTTTCACCTGTAGGGGACCGGAGTCCTCCTGCTTTTTTTGCTGTTCCTGCTGTATCTTTTCTCTCAGACGCAACTCATTTATCATAGCATACATCTTTTTATTTGTCAACAGGTTTTTTGGCTTTTTCCATTTTTTCTTCGGAATGCCGTGCCGCTGTTTACGCGGTGGACTTTTATATTAGCACACCGGATTCATATTTGTCAACAGCTTTTTTCTACATTTTTCCGTACATTTTTCTCATCCATTTTTCAGCATTTTTCCGCAGCTTTTCCTATTTTAATAAATACCTGTTTCACACCATATCACGTATGGCGGTGTAAGCAATCCACAGGAAGAAACGCCTCTTTAATGCTCGAGTAGTTTTCTAAAAAGATTATTAGTATATAGATATGTCAGAAAATTGCTGTCCTTTATGTATGCCGCCGCCATTTTTGCAAATATGCCCAAGTGAAAGTGATCCAGCATATCCAGCACAAGAAAAAATGCCCATGATACGGCGATGATTTCTATAGCTCCCATAACGATCCCCAATACTTTATCCGCCAAATGAATTACCGGAAGTCTGGCAATAGTCTCCGCGGAAAAAAATACCAATTTTAAAATTTTAAATCCGATCCCCAAAATAATCAGCAACAGAATGGATACAAACATAGACATTCCGTTTTCATTTAAATATGCACTTATGGTTTTACAAATAAGAACAATGGAAAATGCCGATACAAGAAAAGAAAGAAACGCTTTTAATTCTTTTACCATTCCATGCTTATATCCCACTGACATCCGCCATATAAAAGCCAGAATAATCAATATCAGTAAATAATTCATTTTTATACCCCATATCCGCTTGGGCGGACTCAAATTCAATAGTTGAAAGTGCATTTCTTTACACACTAACCTCCATGATTCCGCTCTGCGGAATCTCAAATCCGTGTGAAAAACGCCCGTTTTTGGCGTTTTTCGGCGTGAAACATAGTACTTCTAAGGCAGCCACGCTGCCTTTGCGAAATGCCCTCTGGCATGAGCGGCTAGAAGTACTTTTCACGCTACGCCCATTTGTCTGTAGACAATCGCTGCTCTGTTATCTTAATTCTATAGTCTGTAATGCATCCTGTGTAATAAGCACATAATGCGAGACGTCTTTCATCGGCACCAGTGTGTAAATCGTATCTTTAAAGCTCCCATTATATTTTTCAATGCCGTTCATATTACATACCAGACACTCTTGTTCATTATAAACTACAAAATAATCGCTGCAGAACACAATATCTTTATAATCAATGTCAAAGGTTTTGCTGAGTACCTTGTTTCCGCTTGTATTATAAATATCAATCCGATACCTGTCTTCCCCCTCTATGTCAAGAAAGACCAGTCCCACATAATTAGCATTATAATAAACGCCCTGTATTTCCTGTTCAAAAAAATTCTCTACCGCGCTGACCGGAATTTCGGAGCCCGAATAAAACATGATCCGGTTATCCGCTACCGCAAAGGCAGTAGAAGAATTCATAAAGCCTGCATAAGGTACGACGCTGTCGGCATAATCATAACCGCCGACAAAATTATCGCTCTTATTTTTACCTACTTGCCCAAAATTATAAAATGCTACTCTGGATTTGATTTCTCCGCTGTCAACATATAAATAGGATACTAACACAAGATGACCGTTTTCCGACATTGCGACTGTAAGCGGATATCCGCTGTTTTTCATTCTTGTTCTAAAACGCCCAAGCTCTTTTCCGTCCGACGCATCATAAAGGGAGATCCATGTGACTGCCGAATCATCCAAAACCGCAGTAACAACCCCATTGGCTGCTACAGCGATATTGCGTATAGGAAGATTGGTATTGATCTCACCCAAGAAACTTTGATTATTCATCACATAGATCGTCCGCCCGTTATAATCTGCAATTGCCGCCGCCTTTCCCTTTGTAGCAATGATAGGGTTCTGCATCTCGTAAGTCTGGTTCCATAGAACCGTTCCCTTCAGATCGGAGCAATTGACGCCGTCCTTACTGTATGTTAAAATTGCCCCGTCTAAATTTAGTACCGTGGTACCCGTTATCATCTCCCGGGAAACACTGTTTCTTATCTCATAATCAGTATAAATCCTGTTTTTTATCCGTACATAAAGTATAACGCTTACCGCCACTGTTAAAAGGATGACCGCTGCTGCCGCCCCAAAATACCGCATACGGTGTTCCCGTATTTTAACCTTGTAATCTTTATCTGCCGCTTTACTTTTCGCTTTACCCTCTTGACGCATAAGTTCGTTTTTTGTCCGCTGTTCTTTATATTTCATGTAGCTTCTTATATCAGACATTTATACCATCCATTCCTTCGCTGCCCGCCAAGCGCCGTTTTATGCCGTAGCTTTATTCAAAGCGATAAATTGTTGTTGATTCATAAGGTTTTTCCGGTCCGAATACTGCGCTGGGAAATGACGGTTCATTAGCGCTGTTAGGGAAAAACTGTGTTTCAAGGCAGAGTCCGCTCCGTTTTGTATAAACATGCCCGTTTTTACCCTGCTCATCGCCAATGCCGTTTCCCGCATAAAATTGAAATCCAGGCAGATCCGTATATACATACATTTTTCTGCCGCTTTCTTCTTCCTCTACCGTTGCGCAGAGCTGCTGCGACCCGTTCCAATTATCGATGACCCAATTGTGGTCGTATCCGTTCGTTAATGCCAACTGTTCAAAATCAGCTTCTATCTCTTTTCCTACTTTTTTTACCGTTCTGAAATCCATCGGCGTGCCTTCAACGTCCGCAAGCTCGCCGGTAGGAATTGCGCCTGCGACTACCGGTACATATTTTTGAGCCGTAAATTGCAGTTTATGGTTCAAAATATCGCCGTTCCCTTCTCCTCTTAAATTGAAATATGTATGATTGGTTGGATTTAAAATTGTCTTTTTATCCGATGTGATCGTATAATGGATCTTTAATTCATTGTCTTCTGTCAACGTATAGGTCACTGTATTCTTTTTATTTCCGGGAAATCCCATTACTCCGTCCTTCACATCCAGCAAAAAGATCACGCTGTCGTCCGTAGTTTCAACGTTCCATACCTGCTTATGATATCCAAGTTCGTCATGGCTGTGCAGATTATTGGGTCCGTCGTTCACTGCCAGCTTATAAGTAACCCCATCCAGTTCAAAGGCCGCATTCGAAATACGGTTTCCGTTGGGTCCGATCGTTGCCCCGAAAAAGCATCCGTTTCCAAAATATTGTTCTAATTTATCGTAACCTAATACTACATCCTCGGATTTACCGTTTTGATCCGGCACAAAAAGTCTGACCAAAATTGCGCCGTAATTCATAACTACGGCTTTCATTCCGTTTTTATTTTCCAATGTATACAAATATACTTCTTTTCCGTCCTTCGTTGTTCCGAATAATTGTTTTTCTCCTACCATATCTTTCCTCGTTTCTGCGCGGTTGTCTTCTCCTATAAGTTTGCGGATACCGCGCAGACGCAAACTTGTAAGTAAATTATCTGATTTTCTGTCTTCCCAGCGCCATTTATGGCGGCGCTGGCCGCCTGACCTGCGTCATAACTCTACCCGTCCCTCCAGTGCCCGCAGCAGAGTCACTTCATCAATGTATTCCAAATCTCCTCCCACCGGTACGCCGCTCGCGATCCTTGTTACTTTCACTCCGGTTGGTTTGATCAGTTTGCTGATATACATTGCCGTTGTTTCTCCTTCCAAACTGGAATTGGTGGCAATGATCACTTCCTCTATGTCTCCTTCTAACCTGTGCATCAGTTCTTTTAATTTAATATCGTTCGGTCCGATTCCCAGCATGGGCGAGATCGCACCATGAAGCACATGATACACTCCCTCATATTTTCCGGTTCTTTCATAAGCCGTCATATCTCTTGTGTTTTCGACTACCATGATCAAACCGTGATTCCGTTTTTGGTTTGCACAGACCGGACATATTTCTTTGTCCGTCAGAGTATAGCATTCCTTACAGTTCTTTACATTCGCCTTTGCATCTACAATGGCCGCCGCAAGCTTATTGACCCGGTCCTGCGGCATATTAATAAGATGAAAGGCAAGCCTTTGCGCCGACTTGGAACCTATTCCCGGAAGCGCCGCCAATTCTTCTATCAACCGGTTTATATGCCCACTGTATAATTCCATTAGAACGGAAAGCCTCCTCCTAAACCTAATCCTCCTGCCATCTTATTCATGATCTCCGCATTTGCTTCCTCTGCTAAACGGAGCGCCTCATTTGTGGCCGCCATGATCAGATCCTCCAGCATCTCAACATCATCGGGATCTACGACCTCCTCCGCAAGTTTCACTTTCGTAACTTCTTTTTTACCGGTAACAGTCACCTCAACCGCGCCGCCTCCTGCTTTGGCAGAAAACTCCTTCTCTTCCAATTCTTTTTGGTTTTCTTCCATCTGGCGCTGCATCCTCTGTGCCTGTTTCATAAGATTGTTCATGTTCCCCGGCATTCCTCCGCCCGGAAATCCTCCGCGTTTTGCCATTGTTATCCTCCATTTCTGCTTTTATATTTTTCGCTATGGCTATTCTTCTTCCTCAATCTCCATATGGATGATCTGGGACAGATCGACATAATTTTCCTCAAACTCTTTCGTACCCCCCACGCTCTGCAGGGTTACCTCTACTTCTTTTTCAATGGACTGTGAAATAATCTGCTCTAATAATTGTTTGTTTTCCGGCTGCTTACTCAGATAGTCCATGGCTATCCCGTCCTCCAAAACAAGCATTAGCTTATTATCTCCGCCAAGGCTCAGGCGCGCCCCCTTTATATAGGTTTTTAAAGGCTGGGGACAGGCGGCTATGATCCCTCCCCATCGGTTCACGATCTGCTGGACCTCTTCCGGTACCGCCTTGGGAAGAGACGGCCGCTCCTTTTGCAGTACCGGTTCCTGCCCGACCGCGTCTCTGGGCGCCGGAACGGCAACGGCTATTCCTCTTTCTAATTTTTCTTCGATCCCACAGATGCGGTCTAAAAGAGAATCCTTCGTCGTTTCCATTTCCGGTTTACACAGTTTGATCAACGCTATCTCGGTAAGTATGCGTTTATTGGCGGAATATTTCAACTGCCCCGACAATTCCGAAAAAATCCGGATATAGCGCATAATGATCTCCATTTCCGTCATTTCGGCTTCTTCTTTTATTCTTTCCAGATTTTCACTGGACATATCTACCACATCTTCTATATGGTCCGACGTTTTGGCCAAAAGCAGATTTCTAAGATACCATGTGAAATCCGTAACAAACTGTGTCAGCTCGCGCCCTTGTATGATCACTTCCTCCAGTAATTCAATGCAGCCTTTTACGTCCCTGTCCAGAACGTTTCTAAGAAGGCGGCTGAATACGCCAACGTCTACAGCTCCCAACACTTCCAGCACTTTATCGTAAGTAAGCTGCTGGCCGAAATGAAAAGCAATACATTGATCAAGCAGGCTTAAGGCATCACGCAAAGAACCATCCGCCGCTTTTGCCACATAGCGGATGGCCTTTTCTTCAACTGAAACCTGCTCTGACTCCATCAGCTCTTTGAGCCGGTCTGCAATCGTATCTACCGTAATCCTTTTAAAATCATAGCGCTGACATCTGGATAATATCGTAATCGGTATCTTATGCGTCTCTGTCGTCGCCAATATAAATATAACATAAGAAGGCGGTTCTTCCAATGTTTTTAACAAAGCGTTAAAGGCGCCTATAGAAAGCATATGAACTTCATCAATGATATAAACTTTAAATTTACCTTCTGCCGGAGAATAGGAAACCTCATCCACAATCTCCCTTATATTATCCACACTGTTATTGGACGCCGCGTCGATCTCTATGACATTCATACTGGCGCCCGCCGCGATCGCCCTGCAGGTAGGGCATTCCCCACAGGGACTGCCCTCAGAAGGGTTTTCACAATTTACCGCTTTTGCAAAAATCTTTGCTATTGTCGTCTTTCCGGTACCCCTCGTACCGCAAAATAAATATGCATGTCCGATACGGTCAGCCTTTATTTGGTTTTTTAATGTTGTAACGATATGCTCCTGTCCTTTTACATCCTCAAAATGATCGGGACGAAATTTCCGGTAAAGGGCTGTATAAGACATAATCCTTCCTCATTTCCTTTAGTCGCCAAAACTGATGCCTAACATTTTTGCTTCTTTCACAATGGTGGCGTCCGGAGCAACCATTTTCAGTTTGCCCGCTACTTCTTCCAAAGGTACTTTTACGATCTCACGGTTGCGGTATCCGACCATAAATCCATATTCGCCTTTTAAGATCATCTTTCCTGCTTCCGAACCAAGCCTGCTTGCAAATACACGATCGTACGGACACGGACTGCCGCCCCTCTGGGTATGTCCCGGCACCGTTACCCTTACTTCCTGTCCGGTTTTTTTCTGGATCTGAGCCGCAATCTCATAGGAAACGGACGGATACGGCGTATTTTTTAACTTTTCTTTATATTCTTTCTTGGAAAGCTTTGCATCCTGCTTGGATATCGCACCTTCTGCAACTGCAAGGATCGTAAAGCGGCTGCCTCTCTTCTGTCTGGTCTCTATCGCCTCTACCACTTTATCTATGTCATATGGTATTTCAGGAATCAAAATAATGTCGGCTCCTCCGGCCATACCTGCATTCAACGTAAGCCATCCTACTTTATGCCCCATCACTTCTACAATAAACACACGTCCGTGGGAAGCTGCCGTGGTATGGATACAGTCGATCGCATCCGTAGCAATATCTATGGCGCTTTGGAAACCGAAGGTCATGTCCGTTCCCCACAAATCGTTATCAATCGTCTTAGGCAGGGTAACTACGTTCAAGCCTTCCTGACGGAGCAGATTCGCCGTCTTGTGCGTACCGTTTCCGCCAAGGATCACGAGACAATCCAGTTTCAGCTTATAGTAGTTCTGCTTCATGGCTTCTACTTTATCCAAACCGTTTTCATCCGGTTCCCTTATCAATTTAAACGGCGTCCTGCTTGTTCCGAGGATCGTTCCGCCTTTCGTAAGAATACCCGAAAAGTCCGCTCCGGTAAGCATACGGAAGTCACTGTAGATCAAACCTCTGTATCCGTCTAAAAATCCGTAAATCTCTACATCCTCCTTACTGTAAGAAAGACATTTTACCACCCCGCGCATCGCCGCATTCAAAGCCTGACAGTCTCCGCCGCTCGTCAGCATACCTATTCTCTTCATTTGATTCCCTCCTTAAACAATTCTTTCCCGATATGGATCTAAACTATATCAAATAAATTATAGTATAATTTCAAGATTATCACAAGATTTAGTTGACGAGAATCCTTTCACACATTATAATTATTTCTCGTAGCAGATCGGTAGTTTGACAGTTGAATAAAAGAAAAATTCTTGCAGGCCCGATAAAGCCTGTATTTTTTTGTCAAATTTTCTTTTATTTTATGTGGCTATTTGTACGTATTTGTGCTATAATAGAGGTATGGAGGATATGCCTTATGAAACTAACTTGTGCCGGATCTAAAAATTCGCCTACTTATTATGTTCAGAAATCTGTCCGTATTGGAGCCAAAACAACTACCAAAACTGTTGAACGTCTTGGCAGCATTGAAGAAATCAAAGCCAGATGTGGTGATATGGATCCCATTGAATGGGCAAAAGAATATACAAAAAAACTGACCTTAGCAGAAAAAGGATCAAAGCAGGGAATTCTTCTCAAATATTCCGCGTCCATGCTTATTGATAAAAATGTCCGCCGTTCCTGCAACGTTGGATATCTGTTTCTCCAGGATATCTGCTACTCTCTTGGAACCGATAGGATTTGTGATGCCATCTCTGAAAAATATAAATTTGATTACGACCTAAATGACATCCTTTCCATGCTTATTTATTCCAGAATCATCGCACCCGGCTCGAAGCTGTCTTCCCTTGAAAGTGCACAGAACTTTCTGGAACAGCCAAAGTGTAACCTGCATCAGATTTACAGAGCGCTCGGGGTGATCGCTAAGGAAAATGATTTTTTTCAGTCAGAACTCTACAAAAACTCCCAGTCTGTCATTGCACGCAGAAAAGAAGTCCTCTACTATGACTGTACTAATTACTACTTTGAAATCGAGGAGGAAGACGATTTCAGAAAATATGGTGTTTCAAAAGAACACCGTCCCAATCCCATAGTACAGATGGGACTGTTCATGGATGCGGACGGCATCCCTCTTTCCTTCTCTGTTTTTGATGGAAACCAGAATGAACAGCCTTCCATGACTCCGTTAGAGAAAAAAATCCTGAAAGACTTTGGAAAATCAGATTTTATTGTCTGTACCGATTCCGGACTTTCCTCTACAGCAAACAGAAAATTCAACAGCATTCAGGGGCGTGGTTTTGTAACAACGCAGTCTGTCAAAAAACTCAAAGGATTTTTACAGGATTTCTGTCTGGATGATGATGGTTGGTATATCCCCGGTGAAAAGAAAAAATATAAACTCAGTGAACTGGATGAAGAAAAGGATCACGACAAAGTCTTTTATAAAGACAGATGGATGAATGAAGATGATCTTGAGCAGCATCTTATTGTAACCTATTCCATCAGATACCGTAATTATCAGCGCACGGTAAGGGAAAGACAGATTGAAAGAGCGAGAAGATTCGTCGAAAATCCTTCTTCTCTTTCAAAGAAAAAGCCAAATGACCCAAAGCGTTTTATTGAGCTGGGGCACTGTACTGCTGATGGAGAAGCAGCAAGCAGAACCATTCCTTCACTGAATCAGGAACAGATAGATAAGGAATCAAAATATGATGGTTTCTATGCCGTATGTACAAATCTGGATTATGATGCGGCAAAAATCATCAGGATCAATCAGAAAAGATGGGAGATCGAAGAATGCTTTCGGATCATGAAAACAGAATTCAAAACAAGACCGGTGTATCTTTCCAGAAAGGACCGGATTACAGCCCACTTTACGACATGCTTTACAGCTCTCGTAATCTACAGAATACTCGAAAAGAAACTAGAAGAACAATACAGCTGCGAGGAAATCATTGGAACCCTGAGAACTATGGATATGATGATCGCTCCCGGAGAGGGATATATTCCCGCTTACACAAGGACAGATTTAACAGATGCATTGCATGATGCTTTTGGTTTTAGAACAGACTATCAGATTACTTCTCAAAAAAATATGAGAAAAATTTTAAACCAGACCAAGAAGAAGCAAAAATAGCTACATACTTTTCAACCAAGAAAACCCCACAAACAGCGTATTTATGCTGGGTGTGAGGTTTTTACCTTTTCTCAACTGTCAAAGATGGGATTGTATCACAAAACTAAACCTTGTAAAAGGAAAAATTTTTAAAACTGATCAAAAAACTCTGATTTTTCCTATTTTTAATGCAAAAAATCAGAGTTTTTTACCGCTCATAACAAGAAAACGTTCTTTGATCCGTATCCCTGCGGATCAAGCCTCGAACTGGGAATTATATAATTCCGCATAAAATCCGTTCTTTTCAAGAAGCTCCTCGTGCTTTCCCTGTTCTATGATATCGCCGTCTTTCATGACAAGGATCAGATCCGCCCCCTTGATCGTCGACAGCCTGTGGGCAATAACAAAGCTGGTCCTTCCTTTCATTAAATTGTTCATCGCTTTTTGGATCCTCTGTTCCGTTCTTGTATCTACCGAGCTGGTCGCTTCATCCAAGATCATGATCTTATTGTCCGCAAGGATCGCCCTCGCAATGGTCAAAAGCTGTTTTTGTCCCTGCGATACATTGCTGGCGTCCTCATTTAATTCCATCTGATAACCGCCCGGAAGGGTTTGTATGAAATGATGGGCATGAGCCGCCTTGGCTGCGGCTACGACCTCTTCGTCCGTGGCGTCAAGCCTGCCGTAACGTATGTTTTCCATAATGCTGCCTTTAAACAGCCATGTATCCTGTAATACCATACCGAAGGATTCCCGAAGTTCACTGCGGTTAAATTCTTTTACGTCGTGGCCGTCTACCTTGATACATCCTTGGTTCACGTCATAAAACCGCATCAGCAATTTTACCATTGTCGTCTTACCGGCTCCCGTCGGCCCTACGATAGCGACCATCTGTCCCGGCTCTACCTGACAACTGAAATCATGGATCACGATCTTTTCAGGCGTGTAGCCGAATTGTACATGTTCGAAAGATACCTCTCCCCTAAATTTTTCGATCCTGACAGGCTCCTGTACCGTTTGTTCTTCTTCCTGTTCCTCTAAAAACTCAAAGACCCTCTCCGCAGCCGCTGCCATGGACTGCAGCATATTGGACACCTGCGCCGCCTGTATGATCGGTTGGGTAAAGCTTTTCACATATTGGATAAACGCCTGGATGTCCCCTACCTGAATCGTCCCATTTACGGCAAGGACGCTGCCGCACACCGCCACGGCAACATACCCGAGATTGCCGACAAACGTCATGATCGGCTGCATCAGCCCCGAAAAAAACTGGGATTTCCATGCGGACTGATAAAGTATGTCATTGTTTTTGTTAAACTCTTCCCTTACCGCCCTTTCCCTGTTAAAAGCTTTTACAATATTATGCCCGCCGTATACTTCTTCCACCGTACCGTTGATCTTCCCCAGATAAGTCTGCTGGTCCACAAAATATTTTTGGGAATGTTTTACGACCACGCCTATCAGGATTCCCGATACCGGAAGGATGACAAGGGCGATCAACGTCATAAGCGGACTGATGGAAAGCATCATGACAAATACGCCGGTGATCGTCGTCACCGACGTGATAAGCTGGGTAATGCTTTGGTTCAGGCTCTGCCCCAAAGTATCCACATCATTTGTGATTCTGGACAGCACTTCCCCTACCGTCTTAGATTCAAAATATCCGAGAGGCATACGGTTGATCTTTTCCGAGATTTCTTTTCTTAAGCGGAAACACATCTTTTGAGAGATCCCTGTCATAATAAATCCCTGTATAAAAGAAAAAACCGCGCTTGCCGCATATAACGCCAAAAGGATTGACAGGATCCTGCCGATCTTACCGAAGTCGATCGCTCCCGTTCCTGATATTTTCGCAACCAGACCGTTAAATAACTCGGTAGTCGCCCTGCTGAGTATCTTAGGCCCGATGATATTAAAAGCCGTACCCGCTATTGCAAAAATAAGGACTCCAACCAGCGCAGTCTTATATTTTCCCATATAGGCGATCAGCTTCTTCACCGTACCTTTAAAATTCTTCGCTTTTTCACCGGGCATCATGCCGCCGCCCGGTCCCGGATGGTGCCTTCCTGACATATGTTTTCCTTCCGCCATGATCAGAATCCTCCTTTCCCTGATAATTCCGCTGTCGAAAGCTGGGATCTGGCAATTTCCTGATAAGCCTCGCATTCTTTCAATAGCTGCTCGTGGCTGCCGATCCCTGCAATTTTTCCGTCGTCCAGCACAATGATCTGATCCGCATGAAGGATCGTACTGATCCGCTGGGCCACAATGACGATCGCCGCATCCTGCAGTTTTTCATGCAGTTGTTTCCGTAAGGCTGCGTCGGTTTTATAATCCAATGCGGAAAAACTGTCGTCGAATAAAAAGATCTCCGGTTTCTTGGCGATCGCTCTTGCAATGGACAGGCGCTGCTTCTGTCCCCCCGACACGTTGGTGCCGCCTTGCGCAATTTCGCTTCCATATCCTTCCGGTTTTTCCTCTATAAATGTTTCCGCCTGCGCGATCCTTGCCGCCTCTTTCATCGTCTCGTCGCTGATCTCCTCTCCTCCGTATTTCAGATTGGACTCGATCGTTCCGGAAAAAAGAACTCCTTTCTGCGGCACATAGCCCAGACAGCTTCTTAATTTTTCCTGCGACAGATCCCTGACGTCAATGCCGTCCACCGTGATCTGTCCCTCCGTCACATCATAAAACCTCGGTATCAACTGGATCAATGTGGATTTCCCACAGCCGGTACTGCCTATAATGGCCGTCGTCTTTCCCGGTTCCGCTTTAAAGCTGATATGTTCCAGCGCATTTTCATCCGCCCCCGGATAACGGAAAGATACATCCTTAAATTCCAGTACTCCCCGCATTTGCCCGATCCGGCCGTCCGCCACCTTTTCTTTATCGCAGATCACCGGCTCCGTATTCAGGATCTCCTCGATACGATCGGCCGCCACGCCCGCACGGGGCAGCATCACGGAGATCATGGTGATCATTAAAAATGCCATCACGATCTGCATAGTATAAGTAATAAACGCCATCATATCCCCTACCTGCAAGTTTCCGGCATCGATACCCTGCGCACCGAACCATACGATCGCTACCGTGATGCCGTTCATGATAAGCATCATAACGGGCATCATGACCGTCATCACTCTGTTTGTAAACAACTGTGTTCCCATCAGGTCTTTATTAGCCCTGTCAAAACGTTCTTCTTCCACCTTTTCCCTGCTGAACGCACGGATAACGGGAATACCGGTCAGGATCTCTCTGGATACCAGATTCAGTCTGTCTACAAGCGTCTGCATCTGCTTAAACTTCGGCATCGCTGCCGCCATCAGTAGCGCCACGATACAGATGATGACAACGACCGCCACGGCAATGATCCAGTCCATCCCCGTTCTTGTCCTTGCAACCTTCACGATTCCTCCGATCCCTATGATCGGCGCGTAGATCACCATACGCAGGATCATAACGGAAACCATCTGCACCTGCTGGATATCATTGGTGCTTCTTGTGATCAGAGAAGCCGTCGAAAACTCGTTGATCTCTTTATTGGAAAAGGAAATCACTTTATCAAACACTCTTCCCCTTAGATCGCGTCCGATCTGCGCCGAAGCCCTTGACGCGATAAACCCTACCGCAATCGCCACCGCTACCATCAGAAGCGTCAATCCCAGCATTTTCGCCCCTATCCGGATAAGATAGGAAGTCTGATGCTTTCCGATATCCACACCGCACGCCTCATACTCTTTTTCCACTGCAAGCGCCGCCATCTGCCTGACCATCGTCTCGTTTTGGTCCGCCATTTGTAAGGACGCTTCTTCCCTGATCCGAAGAAGCTGTTCTTTATCTATCATGTTTCCGTCTATCATCGCTTTTAACATTTCCGGGGTCATTTCTTCGCTTTCGCCCATCTGTAAAAGAATGACGAAGGGCAGACCCAAAAGATCTTCAAGCTCTTTCAGCGTCTTTTCGTCTTTCACGGCAAGCCTTTGTATCCCCTCCTCTCCCTGTTCATAAGAAGCCGTTAACCGTTCCGTTTCCTCTTTCGTTAAAAACCAACCGATCTGCTCCATCGTATCGGCCCTCATCACCTCCGGTACGGCATACTCAATTCCCTTCTGCTGTATTCCCACATCCACGATATCGGACGTATAAGAAGGCAGGGACAGATCGCAGTAAGCCTGTATGACAAGCAATACGATCACGGCGACAACAGCCGCCTTATGTTCCCCCAAATACTTAAATAATCTGAACATGATCTTTCCTCCTTTTCTTCTTTATTCAATGCCAAGCCTTGCCGCCGCCTCTTCCCATATCTCTTCCGGTATCAGATCTGTTCTCATACCGCTCATCTTTACTGCCAGACTGACGCAATGGAAAAAATAGTTTACGCCCGTAAGCAGCGTTTTCCTTACGCTTCTTACCTGCACCTTGCCGTACTCTTCGATCCCGCTGTCCGTAAAGTCCTTTAGCAATCCTTCCACATCATAAGGAATGCTGACAAATTCATGCCTGTACTTTCTCCCGTCCGTCTCCGCAATAGCAAACTGCGCCCGTTTCCCTATCCCGTCTATGGCGATCCCCAGCGAACCGGGATTGATGTAAACGCCTCCCCTTCCTTCTCTTATTTCCTGTTTATGGGAATGCCCGCCGAATAGCCATCCGGTCCCTGCCTGCCGCAGCGCCTCTTCCAAAAGCCCGGGCTGTTCTCCCAGATTTCCTCTGGTATCTTCCGGTATCCCGTGACAGAGCGTAGTCTCCGGTATCCCCTTAAGATCCGGACGGATCGTACGGCCGCAATGTTCAAAAAATTCCAAATCCTCATCAGTCAGATGTTCCGACGTATAAAGCAGCGTTCCCGTTCCGGAAGATTTTTTCCATTCCTGTTCTCCCTTTCGATGGGCAAGAAGATATTCCTCCCTGTTCCCCCTGACGTAAAAGCACCGCCTTTCTTTTAATGTCCCGTAAAACAAAGAGAGCAGCTTTTCCGGATAAGGACTATCCGTAATATAATCGCCTAAAAAGAATAGAACTTCTACCGGATGTTTGTCCAAATATTCCATACATGCCTCATACGCTTTATAATTTCCGTGAATGTCACTGATGACCGCTATTTTCATATTCCGCCCCGCCTCTCATTCCAGCTTACATATTTCCGCTATTTTATCAATGTGGTGCCTGATCTCCTGCATTCTGAAATCCACATCCGCGATAGTATCTGCGCAATGTTTTAGCTGCTCCGCTATCTCCTGCGGATTTTTAATATTTTTCTTATACTTCAGCTTATGTTCCACACTCGCCCAAAAATCCATCGCAATGGTCCTAAACTGCACTTCCACCTTCATATATTTTTTCTCATTGGATAAAAAAATCGGGATCTCCAAGATCAGGTGCAGACTCCTGTATCCGTTCTCTTTCGGATTTTTAATATAATCTTTCCTTGCCAGTACGTTAATATCGTCCTGCTTGGATATCAGTTCCGCAATCGTATAAATATCCTCCGGGAACGAGCATATCACCCTGATCCCCGCCACATCGTTCAAGCAGCTTTCTATATTTTCAACCGTGATCGCCTCTCCTAACCGCTCCATCTTATTATATATACTGAGCGGCCTCTTGATCCGGGTCTTGATCGTCTCGAACGGATTTCTGTCATATTCCAGCGAAAACTCCGTATTCAATACATTCAGTTTTGTCTCTACTTCCTGCAGCGCGCATTCGTACTGCATCATTAATTGTCTGAACGGTTTCATTTCCTGAAAGATCTGTTCCGCTTCTCCGTCTTTCAGAAAAGCCGCCAGTTCTAATCCTTCACTTCCCTGCATACTTACTCCTATCTGTCCTCTTTTGTAGACGTTTTTTCTATACATTAGCATTTTACCAATTTTGTTCCAAATAAACTTTACTTTTATTAAAAATTTATATTTGTTTTTCAAACTTTTCTGGTTTTCGCATTTTTTAGTAATTTTTTTTGCAATTTTTTAATTGTTTTGTAGATTTTTATAAAAAAACAATATATAATAGAACCGTGTAGATTATATATTAATATTATATTTTTTTAAAGAGGGAGTTATAATGGAATATAAACTTATTAACATCATGGAAGACAAAGTCGTTCTCGCTATCAATAAGACTGCACCCGAGCTTAGCTGCTGTACCTGCAATAAATGCAAAGCCGAACTTGCAGCATATGTTCTGAATCGAATCCCCCCTAAATACGTAGATACGGAAAAGGGAGCGCTTTATACAAAAGCAAATCATATGAGCGCCGAATTTGACATGAAGATGATTTTGGAAATAGCGCAGGCCGCTTCTACAATCGGAAAACCGAAAGGCCATGCCTGATTCATTGTTATTTTTACATATTGTACAAACTGGAGGAATAGAAAGAATGAAATATAAACTTGTAAATGTAATGGAAGAAAGAGTCATGCGCGCGATCAATGATACGCTGCCCCAGCTTGGCTGCTGTACCTGCGACCGGTGCAAAGCGGATGTAGCCGCTTACACTTTAAGCCGTGTGACGCCGAATTATATACTGCTTCAGGAAGGGGCCGTTTCTCCTGTCGCGGATTCCGATGAAAAAGAAGACGACACGGAAATTCTGCAGATTGTTGTACAGGCTGCAGATATTATTTCCGCTAATCCGAATCATGCCTGATTCGGATTTTTCTTTTTAGAAGCGTATTATTACGCTTTTTTTAATGTTTATAAGGATATTGCCGATATATAAAATAAAGAACATTTCATTCAGGGCATGGTCATATTTCGTCAAATACGACAGTAAGAAATGGGGGATCAAAATGAAAATCGGAGAAGCAAGGCAGATCTATTCTGCACAATTACGTTCTTATCAGGAACAGAAATCAGCGTTGGCAAAACAGCGGAAAGACTTGGCGCAAAAAATGCAGGCAGTTCCGAACGGGAGGGAACTTTACGAAAAAGAAGGCGTAGCTTTGGAGTTATCTTATAACGCAGTTTGTGAAAAATATGACGAATACCAAAACTTTATGGAAAAATTAACGGAAATGCACACCCTTTATTTTAACGCCGAAGCTACCAGACAGCAGGGTGAAGCCATGGCCGATTATGCGGTAGATCTTGCTAAAGTCATGGAAGTCGCAAGAAGGATCGCCAACGGCGACAAAGTCCCTGCCTCCGACGAACAAAAACTGATGGAATTCAGCATGGAACTTTATATGTCCGCCAAAAACCTTGCTGTCATGAATGAGAATAAAGAAAAAACGGAATATGATTCTTTATGGGACGATGATAAGGATGCACCGGAAAATCCCGATCCTTCCGAAGTTGCAGATTCCAAAGAAATTTCTTTGGATGCACCGGAGATCGTGGATGTAAGCGAAGTTATGACCACGGTACAGCCCTGACCGGATATGTTATCATACCGCAGATCAAATACAAAAAGACCTATAAATCAGGATCGATACAAAAATTCGATCTGTTTATAGGTCTTTTCTATCTTTTCCATCCGTTTCAATCGGATTTTCGCTTTTCTTTACACGCTTAATGAATTTCCGATTACAAACCGGCCTATATTATACGATACCCTGTGCAGTCATAGCCTCTGCTACTTTCAAAAATCCTGCAATGTTTGCGCCTGCCACATAGTTTCCTTCCATACCGTATTTCTTTGCCGCATCATCCAGATTGTGGAAGATATTTACCATGATGTTCTTTAATTTGCTGTCAACCTCTTCAAAGGACCAGCTTAAACGCTCACTGTTCTGGCTCATTTCCAGTGCGCTTGTCGCCACGCCGCCTGCGTTTGCCGCCTTACCCGGACAGAACAGTACCCCGTTTTGCTGTAAATACTCCGTTGCGTCCATCGTGGTAGGCATATTCGCACCCTCTGCAACTGCAAAGCATCCGTTTGCAACCAATGCCTTCGCATCTTCCAAAAGAAGTTCGTTCTGCGTTGCGCAAGGAAGGGCGATATCGCACTTCACCGTCCATACGCCTTTGCCTTCATGATACTCCGCGCTCTTTCTTGCAGCGGCATATTCCGTCAGACGCGCACGTTTTACTTCTTTCACTTCTTTTAACAGGGCAACGTCGATGCCTTCCGGATCGTATACCCAGCCCGTAGAATCGGAAACCGTTACTACTTTTGCTCCCAACTGCTGCGCTTTCTGGCACGCATAAATCGCTACATTTCCGGAACCGGAGATCACTACCGTCTTATCCTTAATATCTTTTCCGTTACATTTTAACATTTCTTCCGTTAAATACAGCAGGCCGTAACCGGTAGCTTCCGTTCTTGCCAAAGAACCGCCGTAGGATAACCCTTTTCCAGTAAGCACGCCTTCATATACGCCGCGGATCCTCTTGTACTGCCCGAACATATAACCGATCTCTCTTGCTCCTGTTCCGATGTCGCCTGCCGGAACATCCGTGTCCGCGCCGATATATTTGTTTAATTCCGTCATAAAGCTCTGGCAGAACGCCATTACTTCACGATCTGATTTTCCTTTAGGGTCAAAATCGGAGCCGCCCTTGCCGCCGCCGATCGGCAGACCTGTCAGGGAATTTTTGAAAATCTGCTCAAAGCCTAAAAATTTAATGATACCTAAGTTTACGGAAGGATGTAAACGCAGTCCTCCTTTATACGGTCCGATCGCACTGTTGAACTGTACGCGGAATGCATTGTTAACATGCACCTGTCCGTTATCGTCTACCCACGGAACACGGAAAAGCAACTGTCTTTCCGGCGTTACGATCCTCTCTAATAACGCGTCTTTACGGTATGCTTCTTCATTTGCCTCGATCACAACGCGAAGAGACTCCAAAACTTCTTTTACTGCCTGATGGAACTCCGGCTGTGCCGGGTTCTTCTCTACCACCATGCTATAGACTTCATCTACATATGACATTGTCATGTCCTCCTTTGGTTTAAAATATGTATCCATTTTCAATGTGACGTCAGGGCCATCATGAAAAAACGCAGGGTACAAAGCCCCTGCGTGACAGATTTCCTTGTCCACATAACATTATAAATGCTGTTTTTTAAATTCACAAGTACTTTTCCGCACTAAATCGTAAAAGTTTTTTTAAAATTTTTAGGCAAATTGTATAAAATTACCCGTAATTTTTTGCTATAAATATTGTTTCAGCCTTTCGATATTCTTTTCCTCAAAATCCATCAATTCCTTGGCAAGCTCTACGGAAGCGCTTTCCGCCAGCTTATTATGGTTTAACGACTTGCACATATCCGTAATCCCCCTATTGCTGCCCTGAATCACCATTTCCGCAATATGACTCGTACTCGTATTCAGAAGAGTCCCGGAATGTATCCCGGTAGTCAGCATGATATCCTGCATATAAGTACTTCTGTACGGCTCCGCCTTACTTTCCAAGATCTTATCCACGGCCCGGTTCCTGATTTCCGAATATTTCAGCGACTGCTTGGAGAGCTGTCTGGACAGTTCCCCGTCATGCACCTTATCCGAAATGATATCAATCGCCTTCATCCCCATTTCTGCATTTTTCTGCACTTCCCTGTAAATAGCCAAATCCTGTTTCTGCACCCTATACAACTCCTTTTCCGCTTACTTCTTATTCTTCATTAGGGTTGCCGAAATCAGTACCTTTATACATTTCTTTTTTCTTCTTTCTCAAAGGGATATTCTATTTTCCAGTCCTGCCTGATCCTGTCCATGATCCGAAGCATTTTCAGGCTTTCTTCATGGGGCATTTCGGGACATTGTATCCATCCCTCCTTCAGTGCCCTGACGCAGGCTTCCACTTCATATTCATAACCGGAAATCTGTTTAGGACGTTTATAGGTATTCAGTTTTACATGATCCTTATTATAAGTACTGACGCTTTCAAAATTATTGATATTTTCGACAATCATATAGCCTTCGGTACCGTAGATCACACCTTGTCTGTCCGTAGCTGCAAGCATCGTCGCATTTAAGACCGCGCACTTGCCGTCCTTGTAGATCAGGGTAATGCTTTCCTGTTCGTCTACTCCGGTATCCGTATAAGTACATACCGACCGTATCTCCTCGATCTCCGTGCCGAAGATCATCGCTGCAAAATTTAAAGGATATATCCCTAGATCCAAAAGCGTGCCTCCTGCAAGTTCGGGAGTATACATTCTGGGCGCCGTTCTGATCGGATATCCCAGATTGGCAGTCAGCATGACCGACGTCCCAATCGCATTGCTGTTTACAATCTCCTTTATCGTCTTAAGCATCGGCATATATCTTGGCCAGATCGCTTCCGTAATAAATACGTTTTCCTCCTTTGCCAGATCGAACAAAGCCTTCGCCTGCTTTTCATTGACCGTAAACGCTTTTTCACAAAGCACAGGCTTTTTGTTTTTCAGGCAGAGCATCGCATTTTCATAATGCTCGGAATGAGGCGTGGCAATGTAGACCAGATCTACCTTTTTATCCGCTACAAGCTCCTCATAGGAACCGTACGCTTTTTTAAATCCGTAACCGATGGCAAAAGCCTCCGCCCTTTCTTTTGTTCTTGATGCAGCCGCATAGCATCTTATGTTTTTCATTTTTCCAAGCGTCTGTGCCATAGTGCAGGCAATGGAGCCTGTCCCCATGATCCCTACATTTATCTTTTGAAACATACCCACTCCTATCCGCGTACTTTCATACGCATATGTAAGACTAAAAAAACATTCTGTCCTTTGAAAAATTATACTACATCTTTTCTCAAAAAAACAGAATGTTCTTATTTTCTATTGTTTAATCATTTCCAGTCTTCCATACGGCGGCAAAAAGCTTCGTCCGCTGCCCCGCCGAATCCTGACGGCATGAAAAAGATCATTCCACATAATCGGATTTCACATAGGCCGTCTGACCGTTATACTTGACCTTACACCAACCGTCGGCCTGCTTCATGATCAGTTCAAGCTTTTCGCCCTGATATGCTACTCCCAGCCTTTCGCTTGTCTCGCTCTCGGCCGAACGGATATTTACGTTCTCAATCACCGTAACATAGCCGTTTGTTTCTTCTGCCGGAGGCGCGTCATGATTCACGGTTTCCGTACTGACCACTTCCAAAAAGTCGGAACGGATATAGGCTTCACCGTCGTTATACTTAATCCGGCTCCATCCGTTTACTTTACTTTCCAAAAGAGTAAATGTATCGCCTTTCTGCGCCTTACCGAGTTTATCTGCAGTCTGGCTGTCAGAACTCCTTATATTCACTACGTCAGTTGTGCGCACCGTCTGTACTTCGGTCGTTCCGGGCTGGGGATCGGCGTTCTCATTCCCCTCGGCAGGCTGCTCCGTATCTGTGCTGCCTTCGGCAGAGCCTTCCGCTCCCTCCGTACCTGCATTCCCTTCGGCCCCTTCCGGATTTTCTCCTTCCGTTCCGGCCTGTTGGTCGTTTTGCGCCGACGCCGCTAAAATCTCTCCTACGGAAATTTTGATCTGGCTGTCCAGCTCTTTCAAAAATGCGCTAAGTACGGTATCGTTTGCACATAAGTCATTGTATTCCACCGCCACTTTATTATTCAGGTCGATCACATCGTCCTGCAGGGCGATCTTTCCGATATAGTCCAAAACCGACTTATCCTCTTCCCCTTCGTTGATATAATAACTGCCGTCCTCGTTCCTGCAGATGTAGAACGCCTGCATTCCGGGTACGGTATTTTCATAGTCTTTGAATTTCACTCTGGAATAAGCGTAGACTACAAAAGAATTTTCTACCGGCCCTTTTTTCGTATAAACATCAATGACCGGATAATTCTCAATATATTTACTAATCTCCACAATACGGATCTTTTCCGATTCTTCCATGTAGTTGCTGATCTGCTCCACCGCTTCTACATTGCCTTCCGCCAAGGCCGAATAATAAGTACTGATGAGTGCATTGATATCAGGATAAGCATTTTCCTCCAATGCCTCCTGCGGCACTTCCAGCTCCGCTTCTGTCTGCGGTTCCTCCTGTATCGCTTCCGCCGTCACCGCCTGCTGCTTTTCCGTTTCTTTCTTATTCGCATTCAGCGCGACGCCTGCCGTAATCGCTACGCATATTAAAACAATTATCGGCAGCACGATCTTACTGTGACTTGAAATCCATTCTTTGACGGAACGGAATATTACCTTCAAATTACCTGCCATATAAAATAATCTCCATTTTCTCTGTTGATAGATAATGACCTGCTTGTAAAAGATGCACCCGACAGGAATCGAACCTGCATTAAAGGCGTCGGAGGCCTCCGTTCTATCCATTAGACTACGGGTGCATATCATTAGGCTACCGCATCGGGCGGAAAGGAAAATCCGCATCCCACCCGACACGATATATTACAAATTTGTTACATCACTTTGCCTATCATATCATAAATGAATTCTTTTGTCTAGTATATGCTTGTTACAATTTATGCCAACTCCAATTTTTTTGTCAATCGATTAAAAAAATAAACGGAATTTGACAAGATTTCCTCTTCTTCCACCTGCGTTTCATTGATCTCCGACACCATGCTCTTAAGTTCGGACGCCTTTCCGGCAAATGCGGCGGGGATCAGAATCATTTCATGGACCGAACTGGGCAGCACATAAAAATTATCGTTCAGCCTTTTTGAAAAATCTTCTAAAAGATTTCCGTAAAGAATACAGGCTGCACCATGGGTCCGCTCCGTATTGCTGAGCACATACATAGGCGTCTGTTCTTCCGTTTCCTCCATCTGCTTTACCATCTGCCTTGCGAGCTGGTCCATACACTCTTCCGAAAGCGGTACGCAATCCGACGCCGCTTCGTTCCTCATGCTGTTCCAAAGTTCCTCCTTCATATCGGCGACAAGGATCTCTTTCATAACCTCCTCCATCGTTTTGATCTCGCAAGGATTATGCTTCGGCGTATTGACCACCGCATCTTTGTAAACTGCATACACATCCGTTCCCCACATCTTTAAATGGCTGTTTTTGATAAGGATCGCCGCGTTGCCGAACAAATCGCCGCTACAGTCATAATAGAACACGATCGCCAGATCCAGATATGGGATATAGGGTATTTCTTCCAGCAGTTCCTTGTTCTTTCCCGCATTGATCAGTTTATAATAAATTTTTTTACGTACTTTTTCATATTCCTTAAAAAATTCCAAATCGCCCCCGTTTTCCACTCTGCTGTGTTCATAAAGTTTTATGATCCTAAGCACGGTCTCCCCCAAACTTTTTCCTTTCCGGTACTCCTCGTAAAAACCCTCCAAATAAATCGTAGGCGCAATATAGCTGTCCTTTTCTTTAATGACGACGCCGTTCAAGATAACGCCGTTATTTTTTTTCACCGGCGTCAGCATGATATCCGCCCCTTCTCCGAAATAATCCGCAAGCCCCTGTTTCACTGTTTCCGTAAATTTTAAAAACTCCATAAGTACCCTCCGATGTGTAAAATATTTTTCGAAAAAGTCTTATCCTTTCGGAAACACAAAAAGACAACGGATAAATCCATTGTCTTATAAGCTTACGATCCTATATGCATTCCGATCCTTATACTCTGGAAAGGTATTCTCCCGTCCTTGTATCGATCTTGATCTTATCACCCTGATCTACAAAAAGAGGTACATAAACGGTAGCTCCCGTTTCTACTACGGCAGGTTTTGTAGCTCCCGTCGCCGTATCGCCTTTAAAACCGGGTTCCGTTTCCGTGATCTCAAGTTCTACGAATAAAGGCGGCTCTACCGCAAATACGTTTCCGTTATGGGAACAAACCTTGCACATCTCGTTCTCTTTTACAAATTTGAGCGCATCCCCGATCGCATCCGCATTCAAAGCAATCTGCTCATAGTTCTCAACATCCATAAAATGGAATAAATCCCCGTCAGAGTATAAATACTGCATATCTTTTCTATCAATACGCGCCTGTGGGCATTTTTCAGTCGGCCTAAACGTCTTTTCCACAACGCCGCCGTTTATGATATTTTTAAGTTTCGTTCTGACAAAAGCCGCGCCTTTACCCGGTTTCACATGCTGAAACTCAATAATCTGGTAAATGTTGTTATCTAATTCGATAGTAATACCATTTCTGAAATCACCTGCAGAAATCATAAAAAAATCCTCCTAAAATTTATCACGTTATAATTCTTTAATAGTTTATACTAAAAATTTCTATTTTTCAACACTTATTTGAAATTTGTCCGCTTTTCCTTTAAAATATAGTCTACGGCCATCAAATATCCTTTTAGTCCCTGTCCGTAGATCTGCGTGTCACAGACTTCCTTTGTCACGGATATTTTTCGGAACTCTTCCCTTTTTGTAATATCCGAGATATGTACTTCCACCTTGGGAACGGTAATGCTTGCCAGCGCGTCGCGGATCGCATAACTGTAATGTGTAAAAGCTCCCGGATTGATCACGATCCCGTCCGTATGGTCAAAGTATGCGTCCTGTATCCTGTCGATAATCGCCCCTTCATGATTACTCTGAAACACTTCTATCCGGCAGTTTTCCTCTTTCCCCTTTTGGGCAAGCATATGGAGCAAAAAGTTATAGTCCTCCGTCCCGTATACGCTTTTTTCCCGGATGCCCAAAAAATTCAGGTTAGGGCCGTTGATCACCAGCAGCTTCGTGCCCGGCGCCGTTTTCCGTCTCTGTACTCCCGCATACTGCTTCTTTCTGCAATATCTGGTAATCTGTCCCAAAATACTTTCCGTCTCCACATCGTCCACGTCTATGATCAGTTCGGCACAGTTTTCATACGCCTCTTTTCTTTCTTCCATCAACGTCTTTATCTTTTCCATAGGATCTTCTCCCTGCAAAAGAGGCCTTGTAGTATCTTCCTTTAACCGCTCATAGACGGTCTCCGGCCTGATCCTTAAATAAACAACGGTCCCCAGTTCCTGCAAAAGCGCCCTGTTTTCCTCTTTGACCGGAAGTCCGCCGCCTGTGGAGATCACATAGGAACCTTTCTGGTTTCCTATTTCCCTGATACATTCCGTTTCCATTGCCCGGAACGCCTCTTCCCCCCGTTCCTGAAACAACCCGGATATGGTGCAGCCTTGTTTTCTTTCTATCATTTTATCCGTATCCAGAAGAGGCATCTTCATTCTGTAGGAAAGTTTCACGCCAAGGCTGCTCTTTCCGCTCCCCATAAACCCTATTAAAATCACATTTTCCATTTTACCTGCCGCTGCCTTTCTTTTCCCCTGTCCGGCAAAACCTGTCTTCGGACAATCTATTGTACTTTCATTTCTTTTTTCATCGCTTCAAATACTTCTTTCGCCTGTTCCTCCGTCACCGCGACGCCGTTCCATAATTCATACGCGATGATCCCCTGATAAAGCAGCATTTTCAGACCGTTATAGGCGGGCTTTCCCGCTGCCTTTACCAGTTTCATGAACTTTGTTTCATAAGGATTAAAAATCAGGTCATATCCAGCCTTTAATTTTTGATAAAAACCGGCGTCCTTAATAATGACATCCTCATTTTGGGGAAACATGCCGACGCTGGTCGCCTGTATCCCGATCCACTCTTCACCGCCCAGCTTTTCATACTCCGAAAGCGGCAGCGCAAGAAGTTCCGGCGTACCGTTTTCTTTCGTTTCTGCCAAAACTTCCGAAAGCTCCGTTATGATATCTTGTGCTTTTCCTAAAGTACGGTTCAGGATACAGATCTTTTCCGCCCCTTTTTCCGCCGCCAGCAGCGCAACCGCCCTTGCCACGCCTCCGGCCCCCAAAATCAGAACCTGACCGCCGCAAAGGCAGATCCCGTCCTCCTCCATGGCGCGGTAAAGTCCCGGCATATCCGTATTGTATCCCACATATCCCCCTTCCGTGCGTACCAGCGTGTTAACGGCTCCGATCTGCTCCGCCTTTGCATCCGTCCTGACCAAATACTGCATAACCTCGCTCTTATAAGGGACGGTCACGTTCATCCCCAAAATATTTAAAGCATAAGCCCCCTCTATGGCTTCTTGCAGCCCGTCCCTCACATGAAAAGGGACATAAACAAAATTTTGGCCGAACATCGCCGCCAAAGAATTATGGATCACCGGGGACATGGTATGCTCCACCGGATTGCCGACCAACCCGCAGGTTCTTGTCCTGCCATTTATTTGACCGATATACTCTTTCATATTTGGCTCCTATCTGTCCGCTTTTGCGGACATTCAAATCAGGGCGGTTGAAAATGCACTTCTTTCAACCTTGCTCCCGTCTGTCCGCTTTTGAATTTTATGGTATGAAAGTTTGTTTTTAAACTTTATACCTGTCTTCTTTCCGTTTATAAAAAAACAATACGATCTTTTCCAAATACCGTTTTAACACGATCTGGATCTCCTCTTTCGGATGGATCGGCTTTACCAGATAGGAACGGATCCCCGTACGGTTTGCCCCCCAAACGTCCGTAAAGAGCTGATCCCCTACAAACAAGGTCGTATCTGCACTGGTCCCCAGCATGTCCATCGCCTTTTGATAACTCCTGACGGAAGGCTTTCCCGCCTTATAGATGTACAGGCTCCCTACCGCTTCACTGAAGGACTTTACCCTTGGCTCCTTATTATTGGATAAGAGCAGCGTACCGATACCCAGTTGTTTTAAGCGTGCAAATAACGCAATACTACGCTCATCCGCAGGCGCTCCATGCGGTACGAGCGTATTATCAACATCAAAAATCACTCCTCTTATTCCACGGTCATATTCTTTTTCAAAATCGATTATATAAGTAGAATCCAGATATTTTTCCGGATAAAAGCGTTGAAACATAGCCACATCCTTTACTTATCCAATACTCTTTTTAATTCGTCCATAAAAGTATTGATATCTTTAAATTCACGATAAACCGATGCAAATCTTACATAGGCTACCGCCTCTAAGTCCTTTAATTTATTCATAACAAGCTCGCCTATGACCTGACTGGAGATTTCTTTTTCTTCTCTGTTAAAGATCTCCGTCTCCACCTCGTCTATGAGCTGATTGATCTGATTGGCGCTGATCGGCCTTTTATGACATGCACGCAGCACGCCCGCCTCGATCTTTGTCCGGTCGTAAGCCTCCCTGTTGTTGTCTTTTTTAATAATAATAAGCGGTATCGTCTCCACCTTCTCATAAGTCGTAAAACGTTTATCGCACTCGTCGCATACCCTTCTTCTCCTGATAGAGTTATTGTCATCCGCTGGTCTGGAATCGATGACCCTTGTATTTTCATGACTGCAAAACGGACATTTCATATAGTAATCCCCCCATTCTCACTTTGGTAATCATAAATTATTATAAAATATCCGTTTTTTTCTGTCAATTATATCTTTATGTTAACTAGAATAATATCCGGCCCTATCTGGCAGATTTCATTATAACAAATACAGTAATCCGGGTCGTCGCAGAACAGATTATACAGTTTATTGCAGCTTGCCGGAATCATGATCTTTTTGATCTGTCCGGTACAATGGTCAAATTCAAAATCCGCCACTTTTCCTAATTTTCTGCAGTCTTTTATATTAATGACCTCTTTACATTTAAATTCGGAAAAAAGCATATTTCCTCCTAAGATTCTCTCTTTACACTATTATATGCCGCCTCTTTTTTTGCGTCTCATGCATGAATAATTTTCCTTGTATCTGTAAATGATTTTATTATACCGAACCAGACAAGGAGGATAAAGATGGCACAGGGTAAAGTTGAAATCTGCGGAGTAAATACATCAAAACTCCCTCTTTTAAAGCAGGCGCAAAAAGACGCGCTTTTTGTGCGTATAGAAAACGGCGATATGGAAGCCAGACAGGAATACATTGAAGGAAACTTACGTCTCGTTTTAAGCGTGATAAAACGCTTTTCTTCCAGCAATGAAAATGTGGACGATCTGTTTCAGATCGGCTGCATCGGTCTTATAAAAGCAATTGATAACTTCGATTCTTCCCTTAACGTTAAATTCAGTACTTATGCCGTTCCCATGATCATAGGCGAAATCAGGCGTTTCCTTCGGGACAACAACAGCATAAGAGTAAGCCGTTCCTTAAAGGATACCGCTTATAAAGCGATCTATACAAAAGAAGCCATGACAAAACGCAACCTGAAAGAACCGACCGTAACCGAGATCGCGGCGGAGATCGGTATCCCCAAAGAAGATATCGTCTACGCCTTAGACGCTATCCAGAGTCCCTGCAGCCTTTATGAACCGATCTTTACCGACGGCGGAGATACCCTGTATGTCATGGACCAGATCAGCGACAAAAAGAACAAAGAAGAAACATGGGTAGAGCATATCTCTTTAAGCGAGGCCATGAAAAAATTAAACGAAAGGGAAAACGAGATTATTACGCTCCGCTTTTTTGAAGGCAAAACACAGATGGAAGTGGCGGAAATGATCGGCATCTCTCAGGCGCAGGTATCCAGACTGGAAAAAAATGCCCTAAAAGTCATGCGCGCCTACTTAAGCGCATAATCGGCCACATGACCGTCTTGCCCTTACGCCTAACCGGCACGGCAGACACCAATCAGATACCCGCCGTGCCAAACGGAAGGCTTATGGGAAAAATTTCTCCGGACCGCCTTCCATCCCCTTCCCGCCTCCTCCCTGTACGCCCATTGCCTCAAGGTCAATGTGGGAAGCGTCGATCAGCATGGAAGACCCTTTTTGTTCCGAAGTCGTCGAGGGAATCCTTCCGTCAAGCTGCGCCTCTATGCTTTCCGCCCTCAGCAGAATAAACTCTTTTAAATTCCCGATTCCTTCCAGATATTCCTCATAACTATAAAACGCAGTGGCATCCTTTTTCACATAGGTATCGATCAGCGCCGTAACCGCCTCAAACGTATCGGCAAACTGTCCGTTTCCTATATAACCGTCCACGATCCTGCGAAGATATGCATGATACAACTGCCTATACTCTTCCACCTCCAGAAGCTTGGAAAATAAAGGTCTGCTTCCTTCCAATTCCCCTCCCATCGGCGTATCTATGGCTCCATTTACCGCCGTCCCCGCGTCCGAAGCCTGAAAACCGCCGAAGGCAAGGTTTAAATCCCACGGCAGTATAGTAAGCTGACCGCCCTCCTCATAAAGATAGTAATTATGCTTTAAGCTGCTGTAATAACTATCCATATTAACAATAAACGTCTGAGCCGCAAAATAACGCAGGCAGGCATCCACATCGATACAGGTTTCCAATCCGGTTCCCTCCGATAACTGTTTTAGCGCGGTTATCACACGGTTTTGATCCGCATCATCAGGAGAAAATACGGCATGGTCAAAAATCTCACGATAGCTTTCCACGGCATCATCCGTATAAACAAGATCGGCCCCGCCTCCCGTTTTGACATTTCCGCCATCCGGTCCGAATCTCCCTCCTCCTTTGTCATGCGCGCCGTCTGCTTGCGGCATTGCTTTGTCTGTCTGCGGCATTGCTTTGTCTGTCTGCGGCGCTGTTTCGTCTGCCTGAGGCATCGCTTCGTCTGTCCGCCGTTTTTCTTCGTCAGGCTTCGGGATCTTTTCCTCCGTATCGGGCATTCTGTCATCCGCCGCAGGCCTCTCATCCGGACGTATCATTCCCTCCGGCACAGAATCCCACTCTCCTCTTCCGCCGCCGTCTTTCAAACCGCCCATATCCATACTTTCCAGCTTATAAAGTTCCCCTTCCCTTGTCCCGTACACTCTTTGCACAAAAGTCTCCTCCATGGCCTCTAATGCAAGATACAATCCCCACTCTTCTCCGTTGATCGTAATATGGGCAAATGCATAATAGGGACATGCCACGTCAAGGTAGTTAAAAATATCATATGCCATATATTCTTTTACATAAGTGGCGTCGCAAAAAATATTATTCAGCACAAGCTTGTCAAGCCCCTCCAAAGACTGCCCCGAAACATAATGGTCAAACTCCACCTTAAAACTATACCTGTCCGAATCGGAAGCAGCCACCTGAGACAGACTTGTGTTTCCTTTGGTTCTGATCCCGACATTGGCATATACCGTCCCGTTCACGGTAATATCACAGAGTTTATATTCCTCCGCCAAAGGGGTTTCCAGCATTTCCTCAAAGTCCCCTTCGTCTATCTCAATTCCGATCTCCATGACCTGATACTGGTCAAATAATTTCTCATACCTGCATTCCGGCGATCCTGCAAAAACCGCAGCAAATTCCTCATCCGATGAAACATGCATGCAAACAGCGGTAAAAACCACCGTCAATGCCATCAGCGCTGCGGTCAGCATATTTATATATTTATTCGTACTCATCTATACTCCTGTCCGGCCTTTAAAAAGATAACCTTTCTGTTAAGCCCAATCCGTATATCCCCTCCTCTTAAAGATCTGTCATTATGACATATAATCCCCGTTATAACTTACTAAAACCGCGTGTTTCACTCCGGCAAGTCCGGCAATCTTGTTTACAAACATAGAATCCGCTCCTTTCAGACGTACTTCCAACGTCATTTCGATCCCCGTTTCCGACACGGTTTTGGATTTTAACACCTGCTTTTTAACGTCCTCCTGCAAACAGCCGTAAACTTCTTTTTCCGCCTCCGCATGACAGGATACGATCATAATATAAGGATGATCCGTAGGTTTTTTATTAACAAAAACGATAAGAACGATCCCAATAAACAAGGAACCGAACACCGCTAACGGCAGCAGCCCCGCCCCCAGCACGATTCCCACCGCAATAGCCCAAAAAAGATAAGCGATGTCAAGAGGTTCTTTGATCGCGGTACGGAAACGCACGATCGACAACGCGCCGACCATGCCTAACGACAAAACCACATTAGAAGTGACTGCTAAGATCACCAATGTCGCGATCAGCGTAAGAGCAACCAGCGATACGCCGAATCCCGCCGAATACATCACACCGTTAAAAGTCTTTTTGTAGACCCAAAAAATAAACAGCCCCAATACAAACGCCGCTCCCATCGCTATAACAAAATCCACTGCCTGAAAACTTCCCGCCTTTTCCAGAAAAGACGATTTAAAAATATCCTGAAAAGTCATATGATAACTAAACTCCTTTCTAAATTTACACTAACTCCCATCTGCCCGCTTTAGCGGGCATACAAATCAGGATCGTGAAATCTCCGATTTCACGCTAATTCCCATCTGCCTGCTTTAACAGACGTACTATCCATACTTTCTGCACACCGCGTACTTACTAAAAGCGTCCGCTCTTCTGTTAGGCACTCTGACCGCCTTTTCTATGATTTCTGGCAAAAAAGCGTCATATTTTACTTCTAACAGTATAGTCCCTGCTTCAGCAGGAACCGTAACGATATCTCTGTCAAACAGCCTGTCTTGATACAATCTGGTCCGTATATTGCAGTCCAAAGTTACCCTCACATTTCCCGGCTTATATATATAAGCGGTCCTTTCATAATCAACTAAACATCTGGGTTTTAAAAGCTGCCCCCGCATTTTTGCGTACAATTCCCTCTTTAGTTCGTCGTCCGATTCTCTTAAAAACCCGATATTCCCGTCACAGAGCCAAAGCGTCTCCTCTTTTGAAATCTCCCCGGTTTTCTTTTCGCAAAGTCCATGGTGTTTACTCTTTTTTTCCAGTCTGATAAATGAAGTGTCTTCGTTATAATAACGAATACGGAACTTTTCCCTGTAAGCCGTCCCGTCCAGCTTTTCCCGCAGCGCCCTATCGGAAATATTATCAAAATAAAGGCTATGTACGATATACCTGCCTTCTGCATCTGCATGGGCGTCATACCCGGCAATTTCTTTTAACCTGCTTTTTATGATCAACTGATCTTCAAATGAAATCCTGTGCTTTAATTCGTGCCGCACTTCCCTTCCTCCCTTCTTTCTATATTTTGTCGGGATACCCTGACCCGTTCTCCCAAACTTACTTAGTCAGTATATTGACTGCCTGTGACCGTTTTGTGGTAACTTTTGGGAAAATCTGTGTTTTTTTATGTAAAATCTGTGTCATGTCTACGGATTCCTCCCCTTGCCCGCTCCGATGGTCAAGGCCAAAACGGACTGGTACTCCATTTACCAAAAGTGTACCCAATTGAAAAACGGAATACGGGAAACGGAATACGGGGAAATAACAATTGCAATGCCGAATAACCAATGATATAATCCATATTATTGCCGCACATCGAAGCCATGTTTCCTATGGGATTTGTGCAGCCGTTTACAAGTATCTGCACCGAAGGAAGGAAACATACAGAAAATTCAGACCGCTAGAAGGAAGGACGAAAATATATGAAACACTGTGGAACACAAAGACTGGAATCGGAAAGGCTGGTTTTAAGAAGATTTGTAAGAGAAGATGCCGGCGCAATGTATAAGAACTGGGCGTCAGATCACGAAGTAACTAAATACTTGACATGGCCCACACATTCCAATGTTGATATTACTAAATTGGTAATCGATAGTTGGGTCAACTCCTATTCCGACGAAAAATATTATCAATGGGCAATCGTTTTAAAAGAAAACGGCGACGAGCCTATTGGTTCTATCAGCGCAGTTCATATGAATGAGGATATTTCCATGGTTCATATTGGATATTGTATCGGAAGAAACTGGTGGCATCAGGGTATCACTTCCGAAGCATTGAAAACAGTGATGGATTTCTTCTTTGAAGAAACAGACACCAATCGCATTGAAGCGCAGCACGATCCAAGAAATCTTAACTCGGGTAAAGTAATGGAAAAATGCGGCATGAAATACGAAGGAACGCTGCGGGCAGCCTGCCGAAGCAATCAGGGTATCCATGACGCCTGTTATTATGCATTATTAAAGTCTGAACGATAATTTCAAAATGATGAAGTAAAAAATCCTTTTAATGGAATCTTTATATTACTCCATTAAAAGGATTAAATTTAGCTAAAAAATAGAAGTTATCAAAACACCAAAACTCATAGTTCTTCTTTCAGCAGCGAATACATTTTCATGTACGGATCATATCCCAACTCTGCCGTCTGTCAGATTATTCTGCACCCTTTTATTGGAAAGGGCCGCCGCCGGATCTGCCGCATCCGTTCATTTCCATTTTCTTATTTTACAGATTATTTCTCCGACTCCTGATAAAGTTTCCTTTTACCGTTGTATTTTATAAAGGGCCCTACACTGACTACTTAGTGTAACAGGCCCCTTACTGATTCATTATTTGAAATTTACAAAAGCTTATATTTTAAACTGTGCCACAAGCTCTTTCACTTTATCCGCAACGGTATGTAATTCATTTGCCTCCTGAGACAGTTCTTCCATCATTGCATTCAGCTCTTGCACGGAAGCATTGGTTTCTTCTGTTGCCGCCGCATTTTCCTGCGAAATCGCGGAAAGGCTTTGGATTCCTCCTGAGATCTCCGTACTTGCTTCTTTAATGTTATCCGCCCTGCCGTTGATCTTATTGATCTCCGTAAGAGAACTATTGATACCGTCTACTACTTTACCGATCGTATCGCGGGTCTCTATTGTTCTCTCGTCCTGCTCCGCCATGATAACGTTAACTTCTTTCATCGTCTCCACTGTCTTTTCTGACTCATGGATCAAAGTACCAATGATCTCCATGATCTCTCTTGCAGAACCGTTAGACTGCTCAGCCAGCTTTTGAATGGAATCCGCTACAACGGCAAATCCTCTTCCGTGTTCTCCTGCCCTTGCCGCTTCGATAGATGCATTTAATGCTAACAGATTCGTCTCTTCGGCAATAGACGTAATCACTTCGGCTGCCTGACTGATCGCTTTTACAGATTCGTTGGTCTCTTCCGTCTGCTTGGTGATCCTCTTGACCGCTTCTCCGGTATCCTGACTGGCCTTTGATAATTCGTTCAAAGTCTTTGTCGCTTCTTCTCCGGAACGTCCCATGTCTTCCGCCTGTCTTGTCAGTTCTCCGATATTCTCCACAATACCGTCGATCATCTGCTGAACGTCTTCAATATGCCGTGCTGCCGCTTCGGTCTCTTCCGCCTGTGAATTTGCGCCCTTGGCTACATCCTCAATCGCAAGGCTGACCTCTCCGGTAGACTGACAGCTTTGTACGGACATTTCATTCATACTGCCTGCATACTGATTTACACGGGAAACTTCTCCAATGATCTCCTCGATCATTTGACGGAGCGTCAGGCATAAACGCTCTGCGCTTCTTACGATCTCACCGATCTCATCGGAACGTTTGCATGCTTTTTTATCAAAAGCTACAACCAAATTTCCATTGGTCATTTCCGTAATCGCCATAGTCGCGCTCTTAACGGCTTTTGCCATTCCGGCTGCAAAAAAGACTATGATGCCGAGCGCCAGAAGAAGCATGATAATGGCTGCAACAGCAATCGCAGAAAGGTTGGAACTGATTATCGCCTCTATACTTGCACTTGGAGCGCCTACAAATATCATACCACAGACCGTTCCATCCGGATTGTTGAGCGGTGAGTAATAGGCATAGTAATTGCTGCCATTGATCTGCAGATTGGTATCAAAATAAGTTTCTCCTCCCAAAACTTTATTCGCTACCTTTTCATTTGCTTTTGTCCCGATCACCCTCTCGCCATTCTCGTCCTTTAATGTAGTCATGATCCGGGTATCGCCGTAGAATATAGTAAGCTCTACGCTTTCGTGTTCTTTTACGGTGTCAAGGGCACCCATAAGAAAAGTCAGATCCAAACGCCCTTTCTGTAAAGATCCCGCCTCGCTTAAAGAAAATTCGCCGCTGTATGCCGACTCTAAAAGGTTCTCCAGCATACTTGCCGTTTTTGCAAGTCCGCTCTTATTTTCCGCCTCCAACGATTTCTCCAATGTGGTGAGCGATATGACTAACAATACCAGCATACCGATCAAAAGCGGCACGCCTCCCATAGCTATCATTCGTACGACAAAATTAAACTTTACGCCGTTTTTCATTGTACCTTACTCCCTCTCTTCGTTTTTTGTCATTTGTTTACATTCTTTCCGGCGCTGAAAATCCCAGTAATTCAATACAGGTCTCTAAAATCTCTTTCGCCAAAACGAGAAGCGCGATCCAACCGGCTTGTTTTTGCGGATCTTCCTCCGAAAGGATTTTCGTTTCGTGATAAAACCTGTTAAAAGCATTGGCGATCTCATAAATGTATGCACATAATTTATGAGGTGCCGCCTCTTCTGCCGCACTCTGCATCACGGCGTTGAACTTGGCAATCTCTAGCATCAACGCTTTCTCCGGCTCGCCGGCCGCATCCTGCAGCGCTGCATCCTCCAACGCTTTTCCCTGCTCCTGATACTTATTCAGAATCGACTTGATCCTGACGACCGTATACAATATATAAGGTCCCGTATCGCCTTCAAAAGATGTAAACCTGTCTATATCAAAAATATAATCCTTCGAGGCCTGATTAGACAGATCCCCGTATTTGATCGCAGCCAACGCAACAATCCGGGAAATTTCTGCCGCCTCCTTCTCCTCAATCTCATATTTTTTTGATTCGCTGTTTTCTTTGATCTTACGGAGCATCTCTTCATTGATCTCCGCGATCAGGTTTTCCAGTCTCGGTACCCCACCCTGCCTTGTTTTATAAGGTTTGCCGTCTTTACCGTTCATGGTCCCGAAACCAATATGGATCAGTTTGGTATCGTCGTTTACTAATTTTGTCTTTCTTGCGCAGCGGAATACCTGCTCAAAATATAATTCCTGTCTTTTATCCGTAAGGTAAATCAGCCTGTCCGGTTCATATGTCTTCATCCTGTCCATGATGGTCGCAAGATCTGTAGTATGATATAACGCAGCCCCGTCTGATTTTAAAATCATACAGGGAGGGATTTCTTTCGTATCCGTTTCTTCCTTTACATCGACGACTAAAGCCCCTTCGCTGATCTTTGCATACCCTTCTTCTTTCATATACCGAACCATACCGGGAATCAGGTCATGTACGTCGGACTCCCCTTTCCACAGATCAAACTCCACGTTCAGATTTTGATAGTTCTTCTTAAGATCCTCTACGGATACATCCAGAATATGTTTCCATAATGCCCGGTATCCCCTCACGCCGCTCTGCAGCTTAAAGGTCGCGTTCATAGCGGCTTCTTTATAGGCGGCATCCTCTTTTGACTTTCCGCTGGCCGTCGGATAGATCTCTTCCAGCTCGGAAATCGTAAACGGCGGTTCCTTTGGATATTCGCCTTCGAACCCTTCGTCAAAATAAATCAGACCGGGCTGCCTTTCCTTTAATTCCGTGATGATCAGTCCCATAGGCAGTCCCCAATCGCCAAGATGGATATCTCCGATTACTTCATGCCCTGAAAAACGGCAGATCCTTTTAATGCTCTCTCCGATAATAGCCGACCGCAGATGCCCTACATGAAGCGGCTTCGCCACATTAGGCCCGCCGTAATCAACAATGATCTTCTCCGGTTTTTCCGGCATATCAAGGCCAAATTTATCCTCTTTTCGCATCTTCGTCAAATAAGCCGTTATAAATTCCGGTTTGATCTTTAAATTCAGAAACCCCGGCGCTATTGCAGTGACTTCAGAAAACACCTGCGTTCTGTCAAGCTTCTGTGCCACTTCGTCTGCAATCATGATCGGCGCTTTTTTATATTTTTTAGCGCCTGCCATAGCGCCGTTACACTGAAATTCACACAGATCCGGACGATTTGACAAAGTCACCCTGCCAAGCTCCCTGTCGTATCCTGCTTGTTCAAATGCCTGCTGCATCTCTTCCGAAATCATATCTAAAATCTTATCCATAATTAAGTCTAAACCTTTCCTGATACACAGTCTTTATCCTCTGATAGTATAAAGAACTAATTTATTGTAACATACAATTTTACCCCAATCAACGCAATTTTTGCAATTTTACAGAATTAGGAATTAAGATTCTCCCGATTGGGTTCGAAATCACCCTATCGCCTCCGCTTAAAAAAAACCGGTTTTTCTCTTCTTTTCCCCTTTTTTACTCTTGCCTGAGGGAATAAACGCACCCGCAGTAGTTTTGACGATACAGTCCGAATTCCTTGGACAATTCAATGGAACGTTTGTACCCGTCGCGTTTTTTAAAGTCAGACACCAGCCATCTGACCCCGTATTCTTTTTCCAGCATTTCTCCAATCTCGTTTAATTTTTTTGCATTTTTTAAAGGACTGATAGAAAGCGTCGTTGTAAAATAGTCAAAATTTCCTGCCGCCGCTTCTTGGGCCGTCTTCCTAAGCCGCATTTCATAGCAGGCAAAACAGCGTTCCCCGCCTTCCGGACATTCTTCCAGCCCCTTTACCGTTTCAAAAAATTTTTCCGGCTCATACTTTCCTTCCTGAATCTCTATCGGATAACCGCTTTCTTTGCCCTGCGCCGGTATTCCTTCCTGTACCTGCTCATTATAAGCCTCTATCAGTTTTTTCTGTTCCTCCACTCTTTTTTGATACTCCGGTTCCAAAGAAATATTCGGATTATAATAAAAGACCGTGACCCGGAAATAATGTCTCAGATATTCCAATACATAACTGCTGCAGGGTGCGCAGCAGCTATGCAGAAAAAGCTTCTTCGCCGTTTTTTTCTCCAGATCCTTCAACAATTTATCCAATTCCTTTTGATAATTTCTCACCGTATTCATTTTATACCCCCTGCGCGCTTTCCGCAAAATGTCTAATGACCGGAAATGAGTTTTCCCCACTTCCGGTCACCCGTTCTCTGATAAAAATGTTATCTCGTTGCGATCGCCGCAATATCCACCAAGGTCAGATCTTCCTGTTTTTCCGCATTTTCCAAGCTTGTCACAAGCGCTCTGGCAGTATCCATAGCGGTAATGCAGTTCACTCCGGTTTCGATTGCTGTTCTTCTGATCAAAAAGCCGTCCCTTGACTTGTCCCGTCCCTGTGTGGGCGTATCGATCACAAGGTCGATCCTGTGTCCGAGGATCAGATCCATAACGGTCGGCGATTCCTGCTGTATCTTATTGACTTTGCGCGCCCTGATCCCTGCATCTTTCAAAACTGCCGCCGTACTCCTTGTGGCATAAATAGTATAGCCTAACTTTTCGAATCTGCGCCCGATCTCCACCGCTTCTCCTTTATCCGCATCCTTTACCGTAATGATCATCTGCTTATGCCTCGGAAGGTCGATACCCGCCCCTAAAAAGGCCTTATAAAGCGCCTCATTAAAGGTTTTCGCAATCCCCAGACACTCTCCCGTAGACTTCATTTCAGGCCCAAGGCTGATTTCCGCCCCACGGATCTTTTCAAAGGAAAATACCGGCATTTTGATAGCCACATAATCTGCCTCCGGCTGGAGTCCCGGCTCATATCCCAGTTCTTTTATCGTTTTTCCGATAATGACTTCAGTCGCAAGATCGACGATCGGAATTCCCGTCACCTTACTGATATAAGGCACCGTTCTGGAAGAACGGGGATTGACTTCGATCACATACACATCTTCTCCTACCGCGATAAACTGAATGTTGATCAGGCCCTTTACATGAAGCGCTTTCGCCAGCCGTCTGGTATATTCCCCTATCGTCTCTTTCACCTTTCCGCTGATCGTATGCGCCGGATAGACGGAAATGGAGTCCCCCGAATGGACGCCCGTCCTTTCAATATGTTCCATGATGCCCGGTATCAGAATATCGTTTCCGTCGCATACCGCATCCACTTCCAGTTCTTTCCCCTGTAAATATTTATCTACGAGGATCGGATGATCCTGTGCGATACGGTTGATGATCTCCATAAATTCTTCGATCTCCGCATCGGAAATGGCAATCTGCATTCCCTGTCCGCCAAGCACATAAGAGGGACGGACCAAAACCGGATAACCAAGACGGTTTGCCACGGCTTTCGCCTCTTCGGCCGTATATACCGTTCCTCCCGCCGCACGGGGAATCCCGGTCTCTTCCAAAATCCGGTCAAATAGCTCCCGGTCTTCCGCCGCATCCACATCCTCTGCCTTTGTACCCAGAATCGGAACGCCCATCTTCATCAGGCTCTCCGTCAGTTTGATTGCCGTCTGGCCGCCAAATTGTACGACGGCGCCGTCCGGTTTTTCGATATTGACGATATTTTCCACATCTTCCGGCGTCAAAGGTTCAAAATACAGTTTATCCGCAATGTCAAAATCCGTGCTTACCGTCTCCGGATTATTGTTGATGATGATCGTCTCGTATCCTGCCTTGGCAAATGCCCATGTGGCATGTACGGAACAATAATCAAACTCGATTCCCTGTCCGATACGGATCGGCCCGGAGCCAAGCACCAATACTTTTTTCTTGTGTTCCGTCTTTACCGCCTCGCATTCACTGCCAAAACAGGAATAATAATAGGGCGTGCTTGCTTCAAATTCTGCGGCGCAGGTATCTACCATTTTAAATGCAGCCGTAATGTCGTTTTCATAACGTAACTTCTTGATCTCTTCCTCTGTTTTGTTCGTCAGTCTTGCGATCACCTGATCCGGAAACTCGATCCGTTTCGCTTCTTTTAACAATTCTACCGTAAGCGGCCCTTTCTTCAGAGCCTGTTCCATCTCCACAAGAACCGCCAGTTTATCAATGAACCAATGATCGATCATAGTGATCTCATGGATCGCATCGTAATCCATTCCCTTACGGAGCGCTTCGGCAATGACATAGATCCGCTGGTCGTCCACACGCTTCAGCCGGTCTTTCAATTCTTCTATATTAAGCTCCGAAAAATCATAACTTAGCAGACAGTCCATATGCTGTTCCAAAGAACGGATCGCTTTCATAAGGGCGCCTTCAAAGTTCGTGCATATACTCATTACCTCTCCGGTAGCCTTCATCTGTGTCGTCAACGTTCTTTTGGCGGTAATAAACTTATCAAAGGGAAGTCTGGGCAGCTTGACCACACAATAATCCAGCGTCGGTTCAAAACTCGCATAAGTCTTACCCGTTATCGCGTTTTTGATCTCATCCAGCGTATAACCTAACGCGATCTTTGCCGCCACCTTAGCGATCGGATAGCCGGTAGCCTTTGACGCAAGCGCAGAAGAACGGCTGACACGGGGATTTACCTCAATCACACAATATTCAAAACTGGTAGGATGCAGGGCAAACTGCACGTTACATCCTCCCGTGATTTCCAGTTCGCTGATGATATTCAGCGCGGAACTGCGAAGCATCTGATATTCTTTATCGCTCAATGTCTGGGATGGCGCTACCACAATACTGTCTCCGGTATGTACGCCCACCGGATCGATATTTTCCATATTACATACGGTAATGCAGTTCCCCGCACCGTCGCGCATCACCTCATATTCGATTTCTTTCCATCCGGCAATGCAGCGCTCAACCAGAACCTGCCCCACTCTGGAAAGCCGCAGCCCGTTGGCAAGAATATCTTCCAGTTCCGTCTGATTATGGGCAATACCGCCGCCGGATCCTCCTAAGGTATAAGCTGGACGGAGTACCACCGGATAACCGATCTTTTTTGCAAAGTCTACGCCGTCTTCTATATTTTCCACAACGAGAGAAGCCGCACAGGGTTCTCCTATCTTTTCCATCGTCTCTTTAAAGACAAGACGGTCCTCCGCCTTTTTGATCGTCTTTGCCGTTGTGCCGAGAAGTTCCACGCCGTGGCTTTCCAAAAATCCGGATTCCGCCAGTTCCATGCCAAGATTCAGTCCCGCCTGCCCGCCAAGGGTCGGCAGTACGCTGTCCGGCTTTTCTTTCTCAATGATCTGTTCCAGTACTTTTAACGTAAGCGGTTCAATATATACCTTATCCGCGATTTCTTTATCGGTCATGATCGTAGCAGGATTGGAATTGACCAATACGACCTCGATTCCTTCTTCTTTTAAAGAACGGCAGGCCTGCGTCCCCGCATAATCAAATTCCGCCGCCTGACCGATGACGATAGGGCCGGAGCCGATCACTAATACTTTTTTTACATTTGGATTCTTTGGCATTTTATCTTCCCTCCCCGTCGTTTCGGTCTGTCTGTCCCTCGCATGTTCCCGTATTTTCCGCTCCTTGTGATCCAGTCCCGCAGGCTGCGCCAGATTCCGCCTCACATGATTTCATCCCACATGATTTCATCCCACATGATTTCATCATGGTGATAAATCTGTCGAACAGATAACCGGAATCCTGCGGTCCCGGGCAGCATTCGGGATGGAATTGTACGGTAAAGATCTGTTTCCCGATATAAGAAAGCCCCTCGTTTGTCCCGTCGTTTACATTGATAAAGGCCGGAACTGCCGTCTTTTTATCCATCTTGTCAGTATCCACCACATAGCCGTGGTTCTGGGAGGAAATATAGACCCTTCCGGTTTCCAGATCCTTTACGGGATGATTGCCTCCCCTGTGTCCGTATTTTAATTTATGCGTATCTGCTCCTGTTGCAAGCGCCATAAGCTGATGCCCTAAACAAATCGCAAAGATGGGTACGTCGGATTCATAAAGTTTTTTGATCTGCGCTATGATCTCTGTACATTCTTTCGGGTCTCCCGGTCCATTGCTTAACATAATACCGTCGGGAGCGTCTTTTAAGATCTCCTCTGCCGTCGTCCATGCAGGGTAGACTGTGACATCGCACCCTCTTGCCGCCAATGAGGCCGCAATGTTTCGTTTTGCACCAAGGTCTAAAAGCGCTACCCTCTTGCCCTTTCCGTTCAATTCTTTTACCAACGAAGGTTTCTTTTCCCTCTCCCCGTTCTCAAACGCCTCTTTACAGAAACTTGCGCTGCCTGAAAGAGCGCCGTTTTCCTCTAAAGAAGAGACTCCCTTGATCTCGTATTTATTTTCACAGGTTACTTTTTCTACTACTTTTCCTGTAGTATAGGCTTTTAATCTTGAAAGCGTTTCCTCTATATTATAATGCTCATTCGTGGTAATCATACCGTTCATGGTTCCCTTTTCTCTCAAAATCTTCGTAAGGGCCCTTGTGTCGATTCCGGCGATCCCCGTAATGCCGTTCTGCTCCAGATATTCCTGAATCCTAATGTCTTTTCGGAAATTACTTGGGATTCTGGATAATTCCCTGACGATAAACCCATCTACCCACGGTTTTACGGATTCGCAGTCGGCCAGACATACGCCGTAATTCCCAATCAGCGGATAAGTCATACAGACAGCCTGTCCCGCGTAAGACGGATCGGTAAGAACTTCCAGATATCCTGCCATGGAAGTATTAAAAACGATCTCGCTTATGATTTCCTTATCGGCGCCTATATGAGTCCCCTCAAAAACAGTACCGTCTTCCAATAATAAAAATGCCTTCATCTAATCACCTGTCTTCCTTTCGCATAATCGTTTTATTATAGCATACGATGATTCCCTGTTCAACCGATAATTCGCTTCTTGGGTATCCTTGGTGATCCGGCTGTACTAACGTCTGTTATTATACTCTTTCCCTGATCTTCTTATAGAGCTGATAACAGCGGTCCACATCCTCTTTTTCCGTCTTCTCGTTACTATATGCCGTCTTCTCAAGCACCAAAAAATAGGCTGAAAGTTCTTCTTCCTCTATCATAGGCAGTCCGTTTTTAAGAGCATTTCTGTAGTCTTTATCGTCAAGCCCTTTTCTTTTTAAGATCCCTTTTCTTTGAAGAAAACGGTTTAGGGCCGCACTGATCTCTTCCACCGCCCTTCGATTACTTTTTTGCATAAAGCGCTCCTGCTGCCTGCGGCGCTGCTTCACAAACCAAAACGTCCCAAATGCACACGCAAATGCAACGATCGCTGCAAAAATCAACATAAAACTTTTCCGTTTCTGCGCCCCGGCCGCCCCGGTTCCATTGTCCTGCTCCCTGTCCTTCTTTGGGTTTCCGTCAGGTTCCTTGCGTATATCCGTATCCTCTTCCTCGGAAGGCGTCCTTTCTCCCGATTCTTCCGGCCTGATTTCTTCGCTCTCCTCCTTCTGCTCCAGCTCTTCCTGCCTGTTTCCTTTTTCCGGCTCTGCTGTCGTCTGTTCCTCCTGCCTTTTATCCGGATCGCTCTTGGAACCGTTCCCGTCCTCTTCCTTCCGGTTCGCTAAACCGCTCCGTTCCGCATAATAATCCGTTCCATAATTTTCGTAACCGGACGCCGCGTATGCTCTGCCTTCCGTCATTTCCACCGGAACCCAGCCTACATGCTCTATAAAAACCTCCACCCATGCATGGGCCGCGCTGTCCATAACTACGGCCGTATACTCCGTATCCGACTGCCTTACAAACTCGCCCGGCTTTATCACATACCCGGAAACATAGCGGGCAGGGATGCCCATCATCCGGAGCAGCAATACGCCCGCGCTGGCATAATGTTCGCAAAATCCTTTTCCCGAATCAAACAGAAAATATTCTACCACATCTTCTCCAAAGGGAAGTCTGTCCAGTTCAAGACTATAATCCGCCCTCTGAAACAATGCCTCCCTGACTAAAGAAGCTGCCTGAATCTGTGCCGTTTCCACTATGCTCGCCGTTTCCGCTATCCCTTTATATTCTGAAGCCAGCCTTTGGCGTAACGTATTCCCCAGCTCCCTGATCCCGGGAAGCCCTTTCGGTACGCGCAAATACTGTGAAAGGTATCCGCTATAGCAGCTTTCGATCGCCCGGTTTTCCCGATATTCCGTTCCTATCAGGGCATCCCTTAAAATCTCGTAAGGAGTGATTACCTCCAGATAAAGAGTATCCGCCCCTTCGCGGTAGATCATCGCATCCGCATTCAGAAGCAGCGGCCCTACCGTGCGGCCGTTTTTAGAAACATGCTCCAGATTCGTCATATACGGCAGATACGCATAATCTTCTTCCGTATCCAGATAGCGGATCGTATACTTGGACCGGCCGGCCGATAGCACGGAAAGCTGCGTCTGATAAAAAAGATTTAAAATATAACTTCCTGCCTGCGTTTGATCGGCTGCGGATAGTTTGTCCGAAATCTTGTCTTCAAATTCCATCTGGCTGCGGTTTGTCCAGTTTCCGTTCCTATAAGTGTCTCCCACATATCCCCGCAAATAAACATTTTGGGCCGGCATTCTGTTTGACGTAACGGAAATCACTTCTTTCTCTTCATACTTTGGCTGCTTATTGGAAATCTGGCCCGACCTCTGTCCCGTAAGCCAGCGAGGCGCATATTCCGAGATCTGCTTTTCCAATGCAAATTGATAGGAAAGTACCTCGTCCTGCATCTTTACAATGCTCTCCGCGCTTTCCCTGCCATAGCGCGCTGCGGCCAAAAGTACCGATACGGCCGCTGCGGCAAGGATGCACGCCGCCTTCCACCTGACCCCCGCCATTCCGTTTCCGGCTTTTATATGCCTGCCGCATCCAAAAGAAAGTAAAGCAAAAAAAGCGCCTGTCGTGATCAAAAGCGGTATTTCCTCCGGCGCCCTGCCCACTAAGAGTTCTCCGCATATCAGTATCAGCGGCGGCATGGAAAGCAAAGTAACATTTTTTAAATGAAACAACGCTTCTACGAACCACCAGAGAAATAAAAGCGCCAAAAAATAAATTGTCGTCTGCTTTATGATATCTTCCTCTGCATCCTGAAAAACCAAAAACTGCGATCCGAAATGTGCATTAAATTTAAGGATCACCTCATTGGCGCATTGCTTCAGCCCTGAAATAACGGAATCCTTCCGGAACAGGAAAAACAGAAGAAATCCGCATCCCGCCAATAACGGCGCAAAACGGCGTAAAGGTACAAACAGGTATACAAAAAATAACAGGATCTCCACGATACCAATGCACAAAAACAAAAGGCGTAGAGGACTGCCTATCGGAAAAACACTGTCATATACCAAAATACTGCCAATACACAAAAAAAACACTAACGTGTACGAAACCAGCAGCTCCAAAACCCGGGCCGCCTTAAAATGCCCTTTGTGCTTTCCTTCTTTCCAATATATAGTTGGGTCTTCTTCAAGTTCCAGCGCTCTTTCTTTAAACAACAAACTCTACCCCGCTTAATTCCTGTTCTATTTTTTCGGATGTGAACGTCATTTGAAAATGATCTCCCACGGCGACCGTAAGATCCGGTTTAAAAACGATTCCCGTTACATACGGCTCCGCCTTATATTTTTCCTTATACCCCTCTACCAGATCAAACAAGACCGTTTCTCTTTTCTTTTCTTCATACAGCGTCATCAAGAAAAGATAAAAGGTTTCTTCGTCATCTACACGAAAGCGAAGCACATCTTTCTCCCTTCCGCTGTACCATGTGACATAATGCGCGCATTTCTGGTCTAACAGCGCGAAGGATACGGCGGCGGCGGCCGTCAGAAATGCGTCCATCTGTTTTCTCTTTTCCGGAAAATCCAAAAACAGCACCACCGGACACCCTATCGGCTGACGGTTTTCGCGCACCATAAGCTCGTCCACCTTTGCCGACATTTTCCAATGAATGCTTTGCATCTTATCCCCGTCCCGAAATTCCCGTATCTGCAAAATCTCGGAAGCATCCTTACCTCCCGGCGTATCTCCGTATATATCAGATTCTCCCATAAAATGTCTGGACGGTTCCGATACGGTCACCGCCGTATCGAACAACCTCGGCATAACATAAAAATCCGAACTGCCGCCGCCTTTACAGGAAAGATAAAAGATTCCGGAAAGCTCATATATACGGATCTTCTTCAAACAAACTTTATATTTGCCGCAATGATTTACAAACGCTTTGGCACACACGGCTCCGGTCTGCCATGCATCGGAAACGCCTTTTAATTTGATCCTGCCTTTTTCCCCTGTCAATAGATTTTCATATGACAGGTAAAAGACGAGTTTCGATACAGGCAGAAAACTTTTGTTTTTTACCTTCACTATGATCTCCGCCGTTTTCCCACATTCCGACACGCTGATTGGTATTTCCAAAGACGTCTTTAAAAAGATCCGTAAAGTCAACAGATAACCATATGCAAGCGGTAGGATACATCCCCCTGCAAAAGAAAGGATAACCAGCCCTACGTTTCCATATATGACCGCCGCATAAAAAATCAGCGCCATACATACCACATAAAAAAACAAATTTATCATAAATTCCCTGTCTCTCTTATCCTTTCATTTTAAAAGAAGTAGGTTTTACAACATTTCTTAATATCTTTTCCAAAACGGCCTCTTCGGAAGTACGCGCCACTCTCGCTTTTGTGTTTAAAAGAAGTCTGTGCTTCGCAACGTCTAAAAAAACCTCTTCCACATCCTCCGGTACCACATAACTTCTTCCCTCTAAAAAAGCAATCGCTTTGGACATCCTTGCCAGCGCAATCATCCCTCTGGGACTGATTCCAAGCTCGATATACTCGTCGTTTCTCGTTTCATTTACAAGCTTCACCATGTATTTATAAACATTGTCATGGACAAAGGTCTTATCTACAACTCTTTTAAGCTGCACCAGACCTTCCGCATCCAGAACCTGCCCGATCAGGCTGTAGTCGTCTCCCAGACTCTTTCCTTTTGCAATCTCAATCTCACTTTCCTCATCGGGATATCCCATACTCATACATACCATAAAGCGGTCGAGCTGGGATTCGGGCAGCATCTGGGTTCCGGCGCTGCCCTTAGGATTCTGCGTTGCAATCACAATAAAAGGGTCCGGCACTTTGTGGCTTACGCCGTCTACTGTTACGATCCCTTCCTCCATAACTTCCAAAAGTGCGGACTGGGTCTTCGGGGATGTCCTGTTGATCTCATCCGCTAAAAACAGATTGCAGATAATCGTTCCCTGATGATAGGTAAAAGTGCCGCTTTCCTTGTTATACATGGAAAAACCCAAAATATCTGCCGGCAGCACGTCCGGCGTAAACTGTACCCGGTGGTTATCAAGCGCCATCGCTTTGGAAAAAGCAAGGGCCAGCGTGGTTTTCCCGACACCCGGAACGTCCTCGATCAGAATATGGCCTCCCGCAAGGATTGCCCCGAACGCTTTTCTGACGCACTCGCTTTTGCCTTTTACGACCTTTTCCACTTCACTTATCACTTTATCCGCAGCCCAAACGGCATTTGATCCCGTAATTTCCATAACAAAAACGTTCCTTTCACCTGCATTTTGAGTTTCCTGCAAAACTCGTCTTAAAAATTGTTTCTTAAAAAAGCAACCTTAAAACGGAACCTGATTCCGTTTTAAGGTCGTTTTCCCCTGTTCTTTATTTAAAATACGCAACGCCCGATTCAAAAATCTTTAAATCCTGATCACCGTAAATGTTGATCGCCACACCGTCGTCACGACGCTCGGAATGCGCCATCTTACCGAAGCATCTTCCGTCAGGAGAAGTGATTCCCTCAATCGCCATATAAGACCCGTTGATGTTCCACTCTTCATTCATAGAAATATTTCCTTTCACGTCCGCATACTGGGTAGCAACCTGACCGTTCGCAAACAATTTATCCAGCCATTCTTTGCTCGCAACAAAACGCCCTTCTCCATGGGATGCCGGATTTACATAAGTCCTGCCAAGTTCCGCATACTGCAGCCATGGGGACTTATTGGACACTACTTTCGTATATACCATCTTGGAAATATGACGGTTGATCGTATTAAAAGTAAGCGTCGGAGAATCTTCGGTCTGTCCGACAATCTCTCCGAAAGGCACAATCCCCAATTTGATCAACGCCTGAAATCCGTTACAGATACCCAGCGCCAGCCCGTCCCTTTCATTTAAAAGCTTCATGACCGCTTCTTTCATCTTCTCATTCCTAAAAGCAGTCGCAAAAAATTTTGCGCTTCCGTCCGGTTCATCACCTGCGGAAAACCCGCCGGGGAACATAATGATCTGAGCCTGTCCGATCCCTTTCTCAAATTCGGTAACAGAGGCTCTGATGTCTTCCGCCGTCCGGTTCTTAAACACCTTTGTGATCACATTGGCGCCGGCCCTCTCAAACGCTTTCATACTGTCATACTCGCAGTTCGTTCCCGGAAACACCGGAATAAATACGGTAGGCCTTGCCGTTTTATTTTTGCAGATATGGATGCTTTCCGCCTTATAGCACTCTGTTTCAAGAGGCGTGATCTCTTTTTCCGCCTTTGTCGGAAATACTTTCTCAAGCTTGGAAGTCCACGCGTATAATGCTTCTTCCAAAGTAAGGGACATTTCTTTATAAACAAAAGTTTCTTCTTTTGTTACCGTACCGATCAGTTTTGCATTCTCGAATCCTTCCGATACTTCTTCGGAAATTTCCGCAAGAATGTCTCCGATACCGTTATCAAACAATTCGGACGGTTTTACGCTTTCGTCGATATGAACGCCGAGCTTATTACCAAAGGCCATTTTGCTCACTGCCGCCGCCACGCCCTTGGCATCCAGCGCATAAGCGGACAGGATCTTGCCTTCCTGCATCTGCTTATGGATGAAATCATATAATTCCGTTACTTTTTCATACACCGGTATGTCATAATCGTCCTTTTCAATCGAAAAGCGAACAAGCCTGCTGCCTGCCCTTTTCAGTTCCGGCGAAACAATTTCCTGCTGCTTTGCAATATCCACTGCAAAGGAAACCAATGTGGGCGGAACGTCGATATCATTAAAAGTACCCGACATACTGTCTTTCCCGCCGATGGAAGGCAGCCCAAAACCGATCTGCGCGTCATATGCTCCTAAAAGGGCAGAAAACGGCTGGCTCCAGCGTTTCGCTTCCGAAGTCATCCTGCGGAAATATTCCTGAAACGTAAAACGGAGTTTTTTATGATCGCCGCCGTTTGCCACGATCTTCGCCATAGATTCCACTACCGCATAAACCGCGCCGTGATATGGACTCCATGAGGACAGATAAGGGTCGAACCCGTAACTCATCATAGTGACCGTATCCGTCTTTCCTTTCAGTACCGGCAGCTTCGCTACCATGGCCTGTGTCTCGGTCAACTGGAATTTACCGCCGTAAGGCATCAGTACGCTGCCGGCCCCGATAGAAGAATCGAACATTTCTACCAGCCCCTTTTGGGAGCATACATTCAGATCCTTTAACAGCGACAGCCATGCCGCCCTTACATCCGATTTTTCCAAGGCCTCTTCCACGGCAGGCGTTGCGATCTGATTAAAATAGTTATCTTCCTTTTTAGGGATCTCCACATAAACGTCGGCTTCCTGATGCGCGCCGTTGGTATCCAGAAAAGCTCTGGAAATATTTACGATCTCTTTCCCTCTCCATTTTAATACAAGACGGGGTTCTTCCGTTACGACCGCCACCGGCACTGCCTCTAAGTTTTCTTCCGCGGCAAAATTCAAAAATTCCTCTACGTCCTTCGGTGCAACTACTACCGCCATCCTCTCCTGTGACTCGGAAATCGCCAGCTCCGTACCGTCAAGACCTGCATATTTCTTCGGCACCTTGTCCAGATCTACGACCAGACCGTCCGCAAGCTCCCCGATGGCAACGGAAACCCCGCCTGCGCCGAAATCGTTGCATTTCTTGATCAGACTGCTCACTTCTTCCCGTCTGAACAGCCTCTGCAGCTTACGTTCTGTAGGTGCGTTTCCTTTCTGCACTTCTGCGCCGCAGGTTTCGATGGAACTTTCCGTATGCACTTTAGAGGAACCGGTTGCGCCGCCGCAGCCGTCCCTTCCTGTACGTCCTCCTAACAAAATAATAATATCTTCCGGATCGGAATTTTCACGGATCACATTCCTTCTCGGCGCCGCGCCCATTACCGCACCGATCTCCATTCTTTTAGCCACATAATCAGGATGATAGATCTCCTTTACAAAACCGGTAGCCAGACCGATCTGGTTTCCGTAAGAAGAATATCCTCCCGCTGCACCGCGCACCAGCTTTTTCTGCGGAAGCTTTCCCTTAATCGTATCCGCTACGGGTACGGTAGGATCCGCCGCACCGGTGACGCGCATCGCCTGATATACATAACCTCTTCCCGAAAGCGGATCTCGGATCGCGCCGCCAAGGCAGGTCGCCGCACCGCCAAAAGGCTCGATCTCCGTCGGATGGTTGTGGGTCTCATTTTTAAAGAATACAAGCCATTCTTCCTTCTCCGGCCCGTTTCCGTAGTCCATCTCCACGGGAACAACGACCGAGCAGGCGTTGATCTCATCCGATTCTTCCATATCCTCAAGTTTGCCGTCTTTTTTTAACTTTCTCATGGCCATCAGGGCAAGATCCATCAGGCACACGAATTTGTCGTCCCTGCCCGCAAAAATCTCTTTTCTCGTATCCAAATAGCTCTGATAAGCCGTCTCGATCGGCGTCCTGTAAAAACCGTCTTCAAATTCCACTTCCTTCAGTTCCGTAGAAAAAGTCGTATGACGGCAGTGATCCGACCAGTAGGTATCCAGCACACGGATCTCCGTCATGGACGGATTTCTCTTTTCTTCGCCGGAAAAATAATTTTGGATATGCAGGAAATCTTTAAACGTCATGGCAAGCCCGAGAGAATCATAAAGCTCATGCAGCTTTCCCTCCGGCATATCGGTAAAACCGTCGAATATGGTCACATCCGCCGGTTCCTCAAATTCCGTCATAAGCGTATCCGGCTTAGTCATGCCCGTCTCCCTTGAGTCTACCGGATTGATGCAATACGCTTTGATCTTGGAGAATTCATCATCGGAAATCTGCCCTATAATAAGATACGTTACTGCCGTTCTTATGACCGGTTCTTCATCCTCTCGCAAGAACCTGACACATTGTACTGCGGAATCGGCACGCTGATCAAATTGTCCCGGAAGGAATTCCACGCTAAAAACCCTTCCGTTGTCAGGCGTCTCGATCGTTTCCTTGTAAAGAATATCCACGGGAGGTTCACTGAACACCATCCTGCAGGCAGCGCCGTATGTATCCTCCGAAATATTTTCCACATCATACCGGATAAATACCCGCACCTTTTCCACACTCTTGATCCCTAAATAACTATGGATCTCTTCCTTCAGTTCCTTTGCCCTGACCGCAAATGCCTCTCTTTTTTCTACATAGACACGCCTTACATTTCCCATGATGAATCCTCCGTAAAGTAACGTAAATTTGTAACAGTTCAGCTATGCCATTCATGAGCTGCCGGAATATACATTTTTACCAACAATTAATATAACTGCCGGCAACTTATTTCATGTCGGGGGTCCGCCCTATAGAAACGATTGTGCAAATTGCCCTTAGTGAGCAGGCTCCCATGGGTAATTTACACAATCATTTCTGCATGACTGAACTGTAACGTAAATTTTGCACACTACCATTATTATACTTGACTTTTCCTTTTTTTCAATGGGTAAAAAATATTTTTATTCATGCAGCCTGTGTATGAGCTGATAAGCCGTATCGAACTGACCGATCAGCGGATTGGTGTGTGAGAAAAAAACAATACCGTCCGTAGGCGCCGTAATGATCTCTTTGACCGCCCCCTCGTAAGGGTCTAAAATCTCCGCCATCGCCGCCTTATATCTCACGTCTTCTCCCGTTTTCACAAGCCTTCTGAAGATCCCTCCCGTCCCTGCCTTTACGTCGCACAGTTCCTCTTCCATGATCACATGGCTGATATATCCGCTGTGGCTTTCATATTTAATAATCCCCATCCTCTTTAAAAACCGGAGTACCGCCGCCACCGCCTGTCTTGCGCTGTCCTCGTCGATCCGTTCCGTCTGGTTCGCATAGACCGAAAACGCCGCCGTCATCTCGCTCTGCCAGTTATAATTTAATGTGGCGGTGTCTATCGGCAGCGGCTTTTTTACAAGAACGTAAGGAAGGCCGAACAGATTCGCTAAAGAAGCGTTCTGATATCCGGTCTCCATCATCCTCACATGGGGGACAAATTCACCCTGCAGATAAAAACTTGTAAACTGCATACCGTAACTATACTCTTTTATTACCTGAAAAACGCCGTCCGCGATCCGTGAAACCGCATCCGCATTTTCCCTGCCCGGAAAATTTCTGTTGATGTCCAGATTGCTCTCGCCAAAAAACCGTTTTCCCTCGTTCATGGAAGTATTGTTGATCACCGGGATCACAAGGATCTCTTTGTTGGAATTGATACAATTATTTGCCTCTAACTCTTTTAAGGCCCGCACGAGCTGAGAACAGACATACATCTGCTGAATCTCGTTTCCCCTTGACGAACCTAAGATGCATGCCGCTTTACTGCCCTTTCCGAAGCTGTAGCCTTTGATCATCATCTCTTGACGAAATGATGTTTTCATCGTATAGATCTCTCTGATAAACATCTTCTTTTCCCTTTCACATATGTTCTATATCCATCAGTATCCGCGCAAGAAGCGCCCCCTTATAGACCAGCGGATATTCCCTGAGCGTAAAGATAAGCCCGTCTTTCTTTGCCCTGATCTCCTGCTTCGTCTTTCCCGTATAACTGTCCACGATCTGCCCGATCAGATCCCCCTCGTGCACATAATGATTATGGGCGATACAGGGCAAAAACACGCCTTCCTCTTTGGCCCGTATAAATTCCACTTCTCCGTCCGTCGATACGACCGGGAACTGGGTCTGTTTTACCTCCCCTGACCAGATACCGATCTCTTTCATCAGATTAAAGATGCCTTCCGTAACCTGATTTCCGAAACTTCTGGTGATCCGCATCCCCAGTCCCATTTCCACCACAAGCGTAGGGACTCCCAGAAGGTTCATGGAATAGGCAAGCGTGGATTCATGCACGGTAGCCGTGGCATTCATCCATATCATATCCACATTCATCAGCTTCGCATAGGGCAAAAGTCTCTGTGCAAAAGTTTCGCTCAGCCGCACCTGCGGGATCTCCTTGACCGATCTGTCGGACGCGTGGACGTCTATGCAGACATCGGAACCTGCTATACTCTCTACCACTGCCGCCGCCACACGCTCGATCATATTGCCGTCTTTTTTCCCGGGAAAGATACTGTTCATATCCACATTCAGGTTCGGCACAAAACGCTGCGCCGTCTCCAGCCCCATAGGATTCAGCGCCGGATAGATATCTACGATCCCATGCAGCTTATCCGGATGTTCCGACACTCTCCTTGCCACTTCATAGCACACATACTGCCCCTCCAGCTCATCGCCGTGTATGCCGGACACGATGGAAATACGTTTTCCCTTATCTTCCGCCTTTAAGGGCATAATCCGGTTTCTTTTTACGGAAAGTTTCTCCCCCACGGCAAGTTCTATTTCCACCACAGTTTCCATTTTCATTTCCCCCTTTCCTTCCTATCGTCCTTATGCCGCGTTCCCCTCCTTACCGAAACCGCGGAAAAAGACGGTCAAACAAAATGCCCCAAGGCATGATCCCTGAAGCATAGCTCTCCTTTTTATTCTTCTACGACAAGTCCCTGTATGATATATAAAAGTTCCCTGTCTACGCTTTCCTCCGAAATCCCCGTCGTCTTCGCGGTAATCTTCAGCCCTTCCAACACATACATGATATTTCTTGCCGTATCCTTGGTGTTTTCACAGTAAAATTCTCCGTTTTCCACTCCTGCCCCAATCAGATTCTCCAAAACATATACTGCCTCGTCAAACTGCTTTTTTAAAGGATTCTCCTTTTTGGGGATCTTATTCGCAAAGAAAAACTCATATGTGGCAATGATCAGGCTTCTTTTTTTGCGTAACAGTTCTTTTTTCTGTTCTTTCAAAAACAGCATCAGGAGATCCGTAGCCGTTGCCTCCCGTGCGATACTGTCCGCCAAAACATCGTCCGTCTCCTGCGTTTCCATATTGAGGATATCCAAAAAGATCTCTTTCGTACTTTTATAATACAGATACAAGCCCCCTCGGCTGATCCCGCACGCGTCAACAATATCTTTCATCGTCACGTCCTTGTAGCCTTTTTCCATGAAAACTTCTCTTGCGCCCTCTAATATGGACTGTTTCTTCTGTTCTGACTTTTCTCCCATTTGTACATAGTCTCCTGCCCTTTTCTCTTTATGCTAACGGCTTGTCCCAAAATTCCATGATTTCTTTCATCCGGAGCAGTATTTCCAAAAAAATGCCTTCCTCTACTGCCACTCCCCATAAAACTCCTTTTGTCATTCCGCCCAGTACATATTTGGAAAGGATACCGCAGAGAGTCCCCATATCCCTTATCCCCGCCTTCTTGATCATCTTTTTTTCGTCCTGTACGGTCCGTATCCCGTTTCGCGAATACACATACGGATAATTCCTGTCCATAAACTTGGAATTTGACAATTCCTTGACAAAATTCAGCGTTGCGCCGTCATAGACCGGAAACCTGACGGAATGCTCTCCGATCCCCTCTCCGTTATAAATAGACAAGGCCTTTGCTCCTGCCCTTTGCTGCAGCCACGGAATATATTTTATATATTTTTCCACCTCTTCCCGATATTCGCTCCTCACCTGTTCTTTCAAATCTTTTTCCATTTTCTGCCTCCTGCCGTTAATGTCTGACGGACTTTCACGCCGGTCAGTTATGCGGCGGCACAGCCATGCCTGCCTATCCGTTTTGCGCATGGCCGGGCCGTTACCCAATTACTTATAGTTTAGCATATTCTCCTTGTTTTTCCAACATGAAATTAGTATAATAGAATTGTTAGCTTTATTACAGGAGATAACAAATTCGCAAACGAAACAGGAATGGAGGATTATTATGACACCGCAATCAGTTTCCGAAGGCCAGACTCTTTGTCAGAGCGGCGAACCTTTAAACAATCTACAGCTTATCGTAAACGGCACTGCCAAACTTTTCTTTCCCGGCGGCGAGATATTATTGGAAAAGGGAGATGTAGTCGGGCTTCTCGAGCTCGATGACGATACCCATTTCTTTACTTATAAAGCGACATCGGATATGACGCTCATGCCCTATCCGTATTCCCGCAAGGATTCCATAGAACCGCTTCTTTCTTCCAGTGAAGACCTTGCAAACCTGCTGGCTATTTCCATGTTCAAACAAGTGTGTTTCCTGCTGGATCATTATGAAATGTCAAAATATGCCTGCAGCAATCTATACCAGTCGTTATTAGACAGCTACAACGTATACAGGGATCTATGTACGCGCTACGAAATCTCCCCAAAAGCGCTTCCCGATTTGGAGACCGCGGCTCCCCTTGTATTGGAAGATGATATCGAAGACTGGGTAAGCGGCTATTATACGACCATCCGCAAGACGATCTCCGGCAGCGTACCGGCTTTTCTTACCAAAAATCCCCCCATTCTTTCCGGGATGATGATCAAGGCGTGCAGGGACGTAAAAAATACCCTTTCCGTATGCCGTATCCTTGCAGACTACCAGTCGGATACCGCCGTACTTCTTTTGAACGAAAACCATTTGGATTTCTTCGACCTGTATACGAGCCTTTTATTCCGTCTCGGTTCCAAAGCGCAGGACAGCACGGCCATCAGCGCCGCCATCAGCAAACTTTTGATCCAGCTTGAGACCGAAAATTCCGTAGACGGGGAACTGTTGAAAAAACGTGTGACCGAATACAAAGACAGATTGCAGGCGTTGGAAGAAAATGGTTTTGTGGAGGAAGACACGCCCGCGGCTACCGAACAGGAAGTGGCGTCCCTCGCCAACTCCCTCGATACGATTTTAAATTATTCCAAGTGCGAATTGGAAACGGCTTCTAACTTCAAGAGCCTGATTGCAGAATATAAGAAACTGATCGATAAAAACGGTTCCGACGATAACAGCCGCCGGCTCCGGGCAAAGATCACAAAATTATTCTACGAGATCTACGAAAGCGCTTTTTTTGCCAGTCTGGAAGACCAAAAAGTACCCGATATCGTAATGATGTTCTTTTTATTCGGATATGTGGACGAAGAGCTTGCCGGTATGGATAACGCGGCATACCTGTATTCTCTGCTCCGTCAGATCCCCAGCGCACCTGAGAAGGGCGTTTATACCGTTTACGACTGGTTCCTTGCGATCTACAACGGCAAAAAAGAACCCAGCCGCAACGAATTTGATTCAGACTATACCGCTTACATCCACGAAATGCGCGTGACCGGTAAGATCACCGAGGCAAAGGAACGGGTTTTGGTACAGGACCGCAAAGGCAAGACGGCATTCGAGATCGAGAATATGTTCTCCCTTGTAAACCGTATGACTTTCGGACGTATTTCCACTTTCTGCCCTGTTTTCTCCGAGCATAACGTTTTGAAAGATATCAAAGCTTCGTTAGTAACCGCTGAGTTAACAAGCAGCTATTTCCAAAAGATCAAAGGCGTCGATTACAGCGCCTACTGCCGTGAAGCAATCTATACCAATCCTTCTATCGGCATCGGAAAAGAAATGGTTCAGGTGGAAGTGCTGCCCGATGTGATCCTTATGCCGAACGTGGGCGTCCGCGGCGTGATGTGGCAGGAGATCGAAGGCAAAAAACGTACGACGCCCTGCCGTATGATGGTATCCATCTTCCAGATGGAAGATCTGGAGACGATTCTTGTCCGGCTTACCGGAGAATTTCGTTGGGAAATGTGCCGCCGTGTCCAGGGCGCAAGATGGAACGATCTTTCCGAACGTTCCCTTACCAGCGAGTACTGCGATTATATCCAGTTTTACCGAAAAAACAGAGATCTTTCCACCGATGCAAAGGATAAGTTAAAATCCGCTCTGCAAAAGGCTAAAAACAGCTATAAGGAAATGTTTGTCCGGGATTACGTTTCATGGGTATTGTATGAAGGCGCAGGATCGCCGAGACTGAATAAAGTGGCTCGTAATATTTTATTCACCTATTGCCCGTTCTCCAAAGAGGTACGGAAAGTACTGTCTGCCAATCCGCAGTTCCGTGAGATTTTGGAACGTTACGACATTAAGAACGTACAAAGGCTGCACCACCTTGACAACGTGGAACAAAGAATCAAAAATAACCGGGGAGAGATTCCCGAAGAGCTGGTTCGTCAAAGAGCGTTTTTGGAGAGCTGACCGCCCGGATTATTTTGTATAAGAAAAAGGGCCTGCACAGCAACATCCGGTATGACCGGAACTGCTGTGCGGCCCTTTTTTATTGTTCTAAACTTTTCTTCTGAATGCAAAAATACATCACGCCGATACACACCGCGCCTCCTATGATGTTTCCGACCGTCACAGGAATAAAATTATTCAGGCTCTGCAAAACGGAGAGGGAGTCAAGCTGCGTCTGTGTAAGCCCGTAAGCCTCCTGCGCCTTTGCCACATAGTCGGGATTGCCTGCCGCCAGCATCCCTGCCGGTATATAAAACATATTCGCCACACAGTGCTCAAAACCGCCGACTACAAATGCCCATATAGGAAAAAAGATCGCCAATGCTTTACCCGCAATGTCCCTTGCCGCTCCTGCCATCAGGATCGCCATACAGACTAACATATTGCATAAAATACCGGATGCAACGGCTTTAAACGGCGAGATACTCACTTTTGCAACCGCTACTTTGATCGTATATGCGCCTAACAAACCGCCGCTGTAGTCTAAGTTGCCGCTGTAAAAGATCAAAAAATCGATTGCAAGCGCCCCGACCAGATTGCTGAAATAAACTACTGCCAAGTTCCTAAGCATCTTCGTGACCGTCACTTTTTTATGAAGCACCGCCATCGTAATCAGGCAATTGCCGGTAAAAAGCTCTCCTCCCACAAAAACAATCATCATCAGTCCCACCGGGAAGATCGCTCCTGCAAGAGTCCTTGCCAGTCCCACATCCGAAATACTATGGACGGCGGTAGAACTTGTAGCGCCGCCAAGCGCAATAAACGCTCCCGCCATGATCCCCAGAAGGATCATTTTTCCAAGCGGCAGCTCCGCTTTTGCGATACCAGCCTTAATATTCCCTGCGATCACTTCATTTGGTGCGTTAAAATGATTATCCATCTTAAAATCCCCCTGTATCTGTTTTCGTTTTATACTCAATCTATTATGTTATCATCTGCATCCGGTAAAGTCAACAACTCCTGCTCCCGCTCCACGCCCGCTCCACGACAAACGCATGAATGTTTACTCCCACTCAAATCCTAAATTGCGGATTTTT
>OFGN01000329.1_pt1 | contig 56026 bp, 54 predicted proteins | sample 1521821 | NCBI WGS metagenome assembly OFGN01 (sample SAMEA3504094, study PRJEB24116) | mouse gut metagenome | biome: mouse gut; feature: mouse-associated habitat; material: faeces | place: Denmark | collected 2011
ATTTAATAAAAATAATATATTTATCTTTAAATTATAACTTTAATTTATAAATTTAATATTGTAGCAAAGTGTCAGAAAAAGTATACTTTTACTGACAATTAAAAAAATATTTTTTTTCTATTTAATAGTAGTTTTTATGAAAAACCATTCAAAAATCGGTATTAATTGCAAATATTTTTTAAATGAAACTTTCCAAAATTGACATATAAATTTCCAATTTTACATTTAGGCTTGTTTTTTGTTTGTTTTTATGGTTTAATATAAGTAATAAAGTTATATATAAATAAAATTAATTTAGTTGCAGATAGAAATTGTAAAAATGGAGGTAGTATGATTAAATTAACAAATGTAAACAAAATTTATGGTAAGGGTGATAGTGCCGTTCACGCTCTTAAAGATGTTAATTTGGAGTTGCCAAATGGTAAATTTATCGCAATTGTCGGAAAGTCTGGTAGTGGTAAATCTACACTTATGAACATTGTTGGAGCTTTGGATTCCTGCACTTCGGGCGAGATTGAAATTGATGGGGAAGTTTTAAATAACAAAACTGCCAATCAACTTGCAGATTATCGCAATAAAAAGATAGGCTATATTTTTCAGTCTTTCTATTTAGAACCTACATTTACAGTCCTTGAAAATGTCGCTATGCCTATGACAATCGCGGGTGTTAATCGTAAAGTTCGCGAAGAAAAAGCTATGCAAGCAATTGAAAGCTTAAACTTAACAGATAAGGCTAATAAAAAAGCAAGTGAGCTTTCAGGTGGACAAAAACAACGTGTATCTATTGCAAGAGCGTTGGTTTTTGACCCGGATATTATTTTGGCGGACGAACCTACAGGTAACTTGGATAGCCAAAATGGTAGTGAAGTTATTGCATTGTTACAAAAAATTTGTGATAGCGGAAAAACAGTTTTGCTTGTAACACATAACATAGATGATGCAAGAAAAACAGACATAATGGTAGAAATAAAAGATGGTGTTGTTGCTAATATTATAGAAAACGACGAAGCTACCAAAAAAGCAGCTCAACACGAGAGTGACTATGACGAAGATGGTAATTTGAAAGAGAAAGCAGAACAACCGCAAGAAGAAATTGAAACTAAAGAAGTTGATAATACAAAGCCAGCTAAGGTTGAAGAGACCACAAGTGCAAAAACTGAAACAGCACAAGTTGCTGAAGAAGTTTTGGAAAGTAACCAAGTCGATGGTATAAAATAGGAGTGTAATATGAAGTTTTGGGATATTTTAAGGATATCAATACATAACATTTTTAACAATAAATTAAGAACTTTACTTGTTACATTAGTGTTATTTATATTGTCTACAATTATTGTAATTGTGGCATCGGTTGGTATTAACTTTGCAGGTGCAATAAATGATGTTTGGAAAGATACTTCTATGAGTGTTGCCGACTTAAAAATTGAATATCCAATGTTTTATGATAGTGCGACAGGCAATCACAGCAGAGAGAATTTTTTTGACAAAGAAGCTGTAGAAAATTATAAGGAAACCATTAAAGTTGATTATCCATTTTTGCAAAATATGACATTAAGTTCAGAATTTGAATTTTTAGAGCTTGATAATCTTAATAGTTTTGCAGATATTGTTATGTTTGATACATCAAACAATATTTTGTCAGGCACTTATAATTATTTGATTGACGGCAGGTTGTGGAATAAAAGTGATGCAGGAAAAACAAATATTTGGATAAATAATAGTTTTTCAGAAAACAACAATATTTATGTTGGTGATACTATTAATTTGAAAGTTTATAAAGAAGGCAGATATGCTAATGACCCTAGCTTTACAGTGCTTAAAATGACTGTAGCAGGTATTGTAGAGTATAATTCTAGTTATTATTATGAAAGTGATAGTATACTTTTTGATTATCAATACGCATTGGATAATGGTGTCAAAATCAATAAAATACATTTTACAGAGTCAAATATTGTTGAAGGAACATCTATTTCAAAATTAAACAAAATAAATAGTTTTATAAAAGCAAATAATGAATACCATTATAAAAACAATCCATCAGGTTTAAAAGTATATTCAGATGCGGTTGAAGGTAGAAATATGGCTATGCTATTTACTTCCTTGATTATTATTGCTGTTGTGGTAATTTCAGTTATAATAATTCTTCTTAGCATTGGTTGTGTTTCAAACTCAATTCAGATTACTGTGGAACAAAATGCAAAATTCTTTGGTATGATGAAAGCTATTGGTATGAGAAATAGTGTTGTAAAAAGCATAGTAAGAATCCAAGCAATTATAATGATTTTTATAAGTATTTGTCTTGCTACCGCCGTGACTATTGGAGTTTTGTATGCAATTAATCCGTTGCTTGCAACGGCACTTCAAAGTGTGGGATTTGCAGTAACTTTAAGTATGCCGTTTTATATTCCGATTGCAGTGTTTGCAATATTGACAGGTATGGTAATTCTGTTTACTATAAAATCATTAAACAGAATAAGTAAAATGGACGTTGTTTCCGTAATAAGTGAGGTGAATTAAAATGAAAATCAACGATTATTGGAGACTAGCAAAAATAAGTTTAAAAGCAAGAAAAAAAGCAACTAGAAGCACAATTCGCGGTATGTCAATCAGTTTGATAATTATCGTGCCTGTAATATTTGCTATTATTGCTTTGTATGCGTCTATTTTGCCACAATTAAATAAAAATCCTGAAGCATTATATGCGGTTTTTACTAGCTCACAAAAAGATTTTGCTGTTAAAGGCGAAATAAATTTGGACGATATGGATTTTATGGGTTCTAACTACTTAAGGAATACAGATTTTATGTACGACCGTAATGATATTATAACTCAAGAAATGCCAAACTCATTGCATTATGTAATGATGAATAAAAACAAATATGATTCGGGCTATGATAATAAGATTTATGAGAGAATTCATTTAGACGATAAAGTTTATCCGCTTAGAATAAATAGTGATGTTGTTGAAGAAGGAATGATATTGTACACTAATCTTGCGGTTGTAGATAGTAATAATTTGCATTTGCTTAAAAAATCCGATTATGGCGTAATGGGTGATACATATAATAAAGGTTTTACCGAAGATGGTGCAAGGCAAGTAATTTTAAGTCGTAGATATTTGAAACTGGCAGGACTTACAGAAGACGATGTTTATGGAAAGAAAATAAGCATTGAAATGCGTGAAACTGGTAGCTTTTATACTTTTAAAATAAATGGTGTTGAAACAAATTATGTTGACCACTATTTATTAAGAGAATTTGAAGTTGTAGGTATAATAGGAAGCGGTAAGATAAGCGATGTTTCTATGCGAAATTCAAACGAGATAAATACTGCAGACATTATTGTATCGGGTGCATCTTATTATAGTACAGGCGGTAGTCCTGCTATAACTAACTCAATTTCACAAAGTTACCAAGATGGTTATATTAGATATATTTGTGATTTTGGTAATGTTGAAGAAAAAAATAATAAAGCTTATAATTATGTTTTCCCGGGAGCAGATGATTATTCACCATATACTTATTTTTCTATGAAAGATAATAATACAATTTATGCAATGGAAAAGAATTTTTATAAGTTTATACCTAATAAAGGTTCATTAAATTCTTACGGCGAGTTATCTAGTGTAATGTCAAAAATGTACCAATATTATAAGACTGACTATGAGTCAAAATTGGTTTTTGAAATGGGAAGTAGTATTGCATCACCATATTATCAAAATTTTGTTATGATTAATATGATTGTTACAATTTTATTGAGTATAGCAAGTGTTTTTGCAGGAATTATCTTGTTTGCGGCATTAGTTAACTTGTTTAATACAATTATGCACAGCGTTAATTCAAGGAAAAACTATTTGGGTGTAATGCGTGCCATTGGTGCTAAATCTAGTGTAATTCCTAAATTGTACCTGTTTGAAGTGTTAAGAGTATTTACATTTGCATTTATATGGATTGCAATAATCGGTGGTGCAATTTGTATTGCTATAAAATTATTATTTGATAATATGTTTGCAGGTGGCATTTCAATCGGGGTTGCAGAAACAAGCAGCATAGTTATTTCGATAAGTTGGGGAATTATTCCTATTACATTGCTTGTTGTAATGGCGTTGTTGTTTGTCATCGGTTTTGTTTATGCTATTGGTTGTAGCTGGCGAATTTCCAAAAAACCGATTGTAGAAGTTTTGGAGGGATAATATGCGTAAGAAAATATTTACTTTACTAATAGTATTATTGATAGTATTGTTGACATTTAGCTTAGTTGCGTGTGGCAAAGATAACAATTATGATGGTAATGTTACTATAACTGTTAATTTAGATAAAGATTATGGCGATATTCAAGTAAATTGTCCCGAAGGCGATATTGAAAAAAATAGCAATACTAAATATACAATTAAATTGAGTAGTACTTTGCCGATTGATATAATTTTGCAATGTGACGGATTTGAAAAAATAGTATTGAGATATAAAACGGAAGATTTAAAAAACAATTCAGAAATAACAGAAAATGTTTCCTTTAAATCGGAGCTTTACAGATTCAGTTTTGCTGTTCAATTGGTTGAAGTAAAACTGGCACAAGAGTATAGTGGTATAAAATTGATTTCTCAAGCTGATGCATACACATTGGAAAGTGAAAAACCAATTAAACAGGATATAATTTTGGATGCAGGCGAAGATTATAAACAAGTAATACTTTTTAAAGAAGTGTTTAAATATGTGGCAACAAAAGGTAAATTGACTGACCCAATACCTGTTATTGGTAAAAACGATAAAAAAGTTGCAGTATTTGTGCAAGGTAATATAAGCAATAATTCTAATTTAATTGCATACAATGCAGAAAAATATGAAAATTCAAAAAACAATACTTTAAATTATGGTCAATATAATTTGTTAGAGACTGCTAATTATGCAGTTTATAGAGATTACAATTCGGAAAAGCATTTGTTGAAATTGAAAAACTTTGATAAAGGATATTATTGTTTCACTATAAGTAACGGTCAGCAGTTTGATTATTATTTGCTTTTGAAAAATTCTGATTACAGAATATCAAGAATAGAAGCAGATTTTATAGTTAATTATTATTCAACTTATGACTCTTCTGTTATTACTACTAATAGAGAGCTTGTAGAAGGTGAATCTTTTGTATATGAGTATTACAATCAATATACAGGTGGCTACACAATGTTTAATGTTCATATTGTAACCAAAAAAGATGTGGAAAGCGGAAATATAGATTTGTCTAGCGACAATGGTATTGAATATTTGAATGGCAAAAAATTTATGCTAAGGCTAAAAGATAAAGACGGCAATAAAATAGCATTTGATTCGGCTTACTTTGCTGGTGATAGCTATGACGAAAACAAAGTATATGAATATAGCAGCACTATAAATTATAGTATATATATTTTGCACTCAGAAATACATTATAAAGATACATCTATTGATTTTATAATAGCAAGTATTTTGGCTCAAAATGGCGATGAAGAAATAGTTTATATAGATTATGTGCCTATTGTAAAAAAGAGCTTTGACATTAAATACAAAAATGTACTTACAGGGCAAATAGTTAACGATATAACAAGAACCGAGTATGTTATTGAAGGTGAGTTTTTAGAAAACTTAGCGCCAAATTGGGGGAATTATTCATTGGTAAACAATAACGGGATAATTTATTTTGAAGAATTATTTGGTGATAGTATTGTTTTAGATGTTGTTCCTAACCACCAAATTAAAATTAAAATCACAAATGTAGATATTATCGAGTATGAAAATGAGTGGCAGACTTTTTCAACAGCAGATGGAAGGTTGAATATATGGCCATTTAGAGTAGATGAAACAGAATATCATAAATTAAATGTGTCTGAACAATATGCAGGCAAGTCTTTACGTTTTACATTTAAATCTCTTAGTGGTGAAATAAAATATTACTTTGATATTGTAATCCCTGAAAATTTTGCAGAGCTAAGCATTGAAGATAGAACTTTTGAAGTAGTAGTTGCTACCGTGGATAATGAATGGTAATTAAATAACAATTTGTTATATAAAAAAATAATCACAGGAAAAACCTGTGATTATTTGTTTATAATTTTATCATTGTTTATATTTAAATTTGTATATTCTTTTGTTATATAAGTTTTTAAACTTAAAGCTATAATTTTATAAACTTGTATATTTTAAAACCTTAATAATAAAATACTAACCTTGCTTTTTATTGTCCCTTGCTGCTATCTCTTTTCTGATGATTTTGCCGCTAATTGTTTTAGGTAATTCTGCAACATATTCTACAATTCGTGGATATTTGTAAGGAGCAGTAGCTTTTTTTACGTGATTTTGCAATTCTTTAGTTAGCTCTTCGCTTGGGCTGTAGCCTTTTGCCAAAACTATTGTTGCTTTTACAACTTGTCCGCGTAATGGGTCAGGTGCACCTGTAATTGCACATTCCAAAACAGCAGGGTGTTCGTGCAAAGCAGATTCAACTTCAAATGGTCCTATTCTGTAACCGCTTGATTTAATAATATCGTCTTTTCTTCCTACAAACCAGTAATAACCATCGCTGTCTTTTGTAGCAAGGTCGCCAGTGTGGTAAACTCCGCTGCCAAAAGTATTAAAAGTTCGCTCTTCATCTTTATGGTATTTATAAAGCAATCCCAATTGATTTTCACGCATTTTTATGCAAATTTCACCAGTTTCGCCGTCTGCAACTTCATTTTCGTTGTTGTCTGCAAGATAAATATCGTATATTGGTGATGGTTTGCCCATACTGCCTTGCTTTATCTCTAAAAACTTGTAAGTGCCAAGTAATACTGATGATTCAGTTTGTCCAAACCCTTCGTAAATTTCAAGTCCTGTTGCCTTAGTAAATTCCTTAGATACTTCGGGATTTAATGGTTCGCCCGCAGTAGAGCAGTGTGTTAAGCTTGAAAAATCGTATTTTGACAAGTCTTCTTTTATCAAAAATCTGTAAATTGTAGGTGGAGCACAAAATGTTGTTACTTTGTATTTTTCAATCATTGGCAAAATATCTGTAGGGGTAAATCTGCCAAAATAATCATATACAAAGATTGATGTGCCTGCAATCCACTGTCCGTAGATTCTTCCCCAGCTGCATTTTGCCCAACCGCTTTCTGCCATTGTTAAGTGCAAGCCGTCGTCAACAACATCTTGCCAAAATTTTGCTGTAATAATATGACCTAAAGGATACAAGTATTTGTGAGCAACCATTTTTGGTTCGCCGGTTGTTCCGCTTGTAAAGTAAACAAGAAACATATCATCATTTTCTGTTTTCCAAGGTGGGGTTGCCATTGGCGTAGCATTGTCAATTGCATTTGTTAAATTAATCATTCCGTCTATATTGCCGTGAGTGTAAACTGCTTTTAGTCCTTTGCAGTTTGGTATCGCTTCAATTACGTGTTTTGTAACTTCGTTTTGATTTGTTACAAATAGCAATTTGACATCTGCATTATTACATCTGTATTCAATATCTTTTGCAGTAAGCAAAAAAGTTGCTGGAACTAAAACAATGCCCAATTTATGGCAAGCAGTGGCAATAATCCAATATTCATACCTTCTACCTAGCATTGTCATAATAAAATCGCCTTTTTTAAGGTTATGAGCAAGCAAAATAGAGCAAACTTTGTCACTTAAAACTTTAAGTTCGCCAAAAGTAATTATTTTTTCTTCACCTTCGTCATTGCACCATACCAAAGCAATTTTGTTTGGAGTTAAACGCGCATATTCATCGACGACATCGTAACCGAAATTAAAGTTGTCTGGGATTTTGATTTGAGTATTATTACTAAAATCGTCGTAATCCAATGCGTTTACGTTGCTACAATATCTGTCTAATAAATTCATACGATTCTCCTTTTGTATATTTTTATTCATTAAATAATATCATATTTTAACACAGAAATAAAGCAATTTTGCACACATAGTTGATTTTTTTATAAATTTGTTATATAATTATAATGAAAAAGGAGTGTTTATGTTAAATTCTAATCTTGTTAAATTGGTCGAAGTCCTAGATAAATTATGCGTAGAAGGGTATAACACTATTGATAAAGTTGATATTTTAAGTGGTATTGAAAATGATTACGGCGTAACATTTACAGAAGATGCTTTAATGCAGGAAATTCAATCACTTGTAGAAAACAAGTTTATTATCCTAAAATACCAAGATGAAGAAGTTATTTGTCTGACTTTTACAGAAGTAGGAAAGGAATTATTAAATCGCATTGCTATTGCAAGACAAAATGAACAAAATGCAAAGAAAAGCAAAAAAGAACAAAAAAATAATAATACACCTATAGCTACTACAAATTATGATTTAACAGCGCCTTCAGGACAAAACGAAATAATGTCACAGCTTACTGCAAACACAAAAACAATTGCTAACAAAAACGGCAATTTGAAAAACTTTTTAATAGGTTTTAGCGGTGGAGTGCTAGGTGGCGGATTAATCGGTGCGATTATAGTTTTATTAGTACTATTTTTGTAAATATTTAAATAAATTTTTTATTAACAAATTTTTAGTTAAAAAGAAGGTTTGATATGCTTAACAAAAAAGAAAAAGCTGTAATGAAATCAATTTATTATAATTCTATAGATAAAAATGGCGTATGTTTAATGCGTCCTATTGATGTGCTTAACGATATTTCTCCAAAAATAGAAATTAAAGGTGGAGACCTTAAAAAAATTATTCGTGATTTAGAACTTGATGACTACTATGAACTTGTTGAGTCAAAAAGGAAAGGGGAGACAGTTTGGTGTTTTACTTTGCACCAAAAGGGTCAGGCTTTTTATCGTGAAATTTTGAATGAAAAAAGGTGGGTTTATTTTAAAATCTCAATGTCTGTTGCACTTGCAATCGGTGTGTTTTTGTTAAAATTGATTTTAGATGCAATTGCAGGCAGATAACACAATAATATGATTTGAGATTATGAGAAAATTAAATTTATAATCTAATTAATTTAAATAACTTAAAGTTATATATTGTTATGTAAACTTGTTTAACATAATGATTAATACAATTTAAAAATTTATTAATAAATAATAAGTAATAAAGATTGTAGATTAGGCAATAAATATAGTTGAAAAGTTGATTTTAAGTGGAATAAATTTTGTTCAAATTAATTTGTGTAAGTTTTTAAAATTATAATTAAATAGCAATATTGATAAAAATAACCCCGATTTTTGACGGGGTATTTATAATAAGGCAAATTATCGGAAGTAAACTATGGATAAATTTCAGCTAGTTAGCAAATACAAACCTTGTGGCGACCAGCCGCAAGCAATTGAGTCTTTGGCAGATGGTGTTTTGGACGGACTTAAAACTCAAGTTTTACTTGGTGTTACTGGTTCGGGCAAAACATTTACAATGGCAAATGTTATTGAAAAAGTTAACAAACCTACTATTGTCATTGCTCACAACAAGACCCTCGCTGCTCAGTTATGTAATGAGTTGCGTGAGTTTTTCCCTAACAACAGAGTTGAATATTTTGTCTCTTATTACGATTACTATCAGCCGGAAGCTTATATCCCGCGTTCGGATACTTATATCGAAAAAGAACTTCAAATCAATGATGAAATAGACAAGCTAAGGCACTCCGCTACAAGCAGTTTATCTGAAAGACGAGATGTAATAGTCGTTTGTTCGGTGTCTTGTATTTATGGTCTTGGTGCACCGCTTGAGTATTACAATATGGCAATTTCTCTTCGTCCAGGTATGGAACTTGATAGAGACGAATTTATAAGACGACTTGTGGAAATTCAATATAAACGCTCAGATATAGATTTTACGCGTTCTACATTTAGGGTACGTGGCGATGTTGTGGAAGTTATGAGAGCGGATAACAACGATAAAGGGCTTAGAATAGAGTTTTTTGGTGATGAGATAGAAAGAATTTCCGAATTTGACCTAGTAACTTCAAGGGCTATCAATACTTTGGAACACGCAAATATTTTTCCTGCAAGCCACTATGTTGTAAACAGCGAAAGTATGCAACAAGCTTTAGATCAGATTTCCAAAGATATGCTAAAACAAGTAGAGTTTTTTTCTAGCAAAGGCAAGCTTATAGAAGCTCAAAGAATAAAAGAAAGAGTAAGTTACGATTTGGAAATGATGCGTGAGATGGGCTATTGCAATGGTATAGAAAACTATTCACGCTATTTTGACGGCAGATTACCGGGACAAATGCCATATACTTTGCTTGACTTTTTTGGTAAAGATTATCTTATGATTGTAGACGAATCGCATATAACTTTGCCACAACTTCGAGCTATGTTTAATGGTGACAAGGCAAGAAAAACTAACCTTGTAGAGTATGGTTTTAGATTGCCTTCCGCATTTGACAACAGACCACTTGCTTTTGAAGAATTTAATAGTAAAATAAGCCAGATTATTTGTGTTTCTGCAACGCCTGCAGAGTACGAACTTAAACTTGCGGATAATATTGCAGAGCAATTGATTAGACCTACAGGCTTGCTTGACCCTAAGGTCGAAGTGCGTCCAATTGACGGACAAATTGACGATTTGTTATCTGAAATCAATAGTGTAGTTGCAACGGGACATAGAGTTTTAGTAACCACACTTACTAAAAAAATGAGTGAATCACTTACTAACTATCTGAAAGAGCATAATGTAAGAGTAAATTATATGCACTCAGAAATTGATGCTTTGGAAAGAATAGAGATTATAGGTGGCTTAAGACGCGGTGAATTTGATGTTTTAGTCGGTATAAATTTATTGCGTGAAGGTTTAGATATACCTGAAGTACAGCTGGTTGCAATACTTGATGCGGATAAGGAAGGCTTTTTGCGTTCAGAGACTTCGTTAGTTCAAACTATCGGAAGAGCAGCAAGAAATAGCGAAGGTAGAGTTATTATGTATGCGGATAATATGACGGATAGTATGAAGGCTGCAATAACGGAGACAAATCGTCGTAGAGAAGTGCAAAATAGCTACAATATCGAACATAATATTGTTCCAAAAACTATTGTTAAAGATGTTGTAAATACTTTGGAAATAACAAAGAAAATTGACACTAAAAATGATAAAAAGCTTACGAAAATCGATATATATCGTGAAATTGACATACTTAAAAGCAGAATGGCTATTGCTAGTAGCAAGCTTGATTTTGAGTCTGCAATTAAATATCGTGAAGCTATTAGCGAACTTAAAAAGCAGCTAAGAGAAATGTAACTTTAAGCTAGCGTTAAATAAACAAATTTAATAAAAATCGGATAAATTAATGGTGAATTATGAAAGATGAGATTATTGTAAAAGGGGCGAGAGAAAACAATTTAAAAAACATTGATGTTACAATACCAAGAGATAAATTGGTGGTGTTTACAGGGTTGTCGGGTTCAGGTAAATCATCACTTGCTTTTGATACAATTTTTGCAGAAGGTCAAAGAAGATATATTGAAAGTTTATCGTCCTATGCAAGAATGTTTTTGGGACAAATGGATAAGCCCGATGTAGATAGTATTGACGGAATTTCTCCTGCTATCTCAATTGACCAAAAGACAACTTCACACAACCCAAGGTCAACTGTTGGTACTGTTACAGAAATTTATGATTACTTGAGACTTTTATATGCAAGAATAGGTATTCCACATTGTCCTAAATGCGGTAAAGAGATTAAGCATCAAACTGTCGACCAAATTGTAGATAAAATTCTTGCATTTGGGGACAAAACAAAAGTTGTTATAGTTGCACCTGTCGTTCGTGGAAGAAAGGGCGAGTACACAAAGCAACTTGAAGGATACAGAAAAAGTGGTTATTTGCGTGTTCAAATTGACGGAATTGACTATTCACTTGATAGTGACGAAGTTATACTTGATAAAAATGTAAAACACACAATAAGTGTTGTTATAGATAGGCTTGTTATAAAAGAAGGCGTTTCAAAAAGATTGTCTGACAGCGTAGAGAACGCTTTGAAACTTGCAGGCGGGCTTGTGGAAGCTCAAGTGGACGGAAACAAACAATTATTTTCAATAAATTACGCTTGTCCTGATTGCGATATTTCAATTGAAGAGCTAGCTCCTAGAATGTTCAGTTTTAACAATCCGTTTGGTGCCTGTCCTAAATGTCATGGTTTAGGCTTTAACAATGTAATTGACATTAATAAGCTTGTAAAAGACTGGAATAAATCACTTGCTGATGGTGCAATCGAAGTGTCTGGTTGGAATTTAGATACAAGTAGAATTTCAGGCAGTGTGCTAAAAATTGTTGCTAAACAAAATGGGTTTGATTTAAAAACTCCGCTTAAAGATTTGCCAAAAAAAGCAATTGATTTGTTAATGTATGGCGACGATAAGGAATATACAGTTAACTATTCTTCGTCTTCCTTTAATGGTGCTTACAAAATGAAATTTGAAGGTGTTGCAAGCAATTTAGAGCGAAGATATAACGAGACAAATTCCGATTTTGTAAAAGCGGAAATTGAAAAATATATGACACAAGAGCCTTGCGATTTATGCCACGGCAAAAGACTAAAAAAGGAAGCATTATCTGTTACTGTAGGCAGACTTAATATTGCAGAACTTTGCGATTTACCTATTGTAAAAGCTAAAGAGTTTTTTGCTAGTTTAACACTTACAAATACGGAAATGCAAATTGCAAAGCAAATTTTGACGGAAATCAATGCAAGACTAAACTTTTTGTGTAATGTAGGGTTGACTTATCTTACTTTATCAAGGTCTGCAGGCACATTGTCGGGCGGCGAAGCACAAAGAATAAGACTTGCAACTCAAATTGGTAGCGGACTAACAGGCGTATTGTATATCCTTGACGAGCCAAGTATTGGCTTGCACCAAAGAGATAACGAAAAATTGCTTAAAACACTGCAATCGCTAAGAGACTTAGGTAATTCGCTTATCGTTGTTGAACACGATGAAGATACAATGCGTTTAGCCGATTTTATTGTCGATATAGGACCTAAAGCAGGTATTCACGGCGGTGAAGTAGTATGTGCGGGAACTCCTGAGCAGGTTATGGCTTGCGAGCAGTCGCTAACAGGACAATATATGAGTGGAAAGAAAAAAATCGAAGTGCCAAAGACAAGAAGAAAAGGTAATGGTTTATTTGTTCAAGTAAAAGGTGCTAAGCAAAATAACTTGAAAGATATTTCCGTTAGTATTCCACTTGGCAAATTTAATGTTGTAACAGGAGTTTCCGGTAGTGGTAAGTCAAGTTTGGTAAATGGCATTATTTATCCTGTTTTGCAAGCTAAACTAAATGGTGCAAGACAAAAATTTACCAATTGTACAGCTATTGAAGGAATTGAAAATTTAGATAAAGTTATTTGCATTGACCAGTCACCAATTGGTAGAACTCCGCGTTCTAACCCAGCAACTTATACAGGTGTTTTTTCAGCTATAAGGGAACTTTTTGCAAGCACACCAGAAGCTAAAGCACGCGGTTATAAAGCAGGTAGATTTAGCTTTAATGTTGCAGGCGGTAGATGTGAGAATTGTGCAGGTGATGGTATTATAAAAATAGAAATGCACTTTTTATCTGATGTTTATGTGCCTTGCGAAGTATGCGGTGGTAAAAGATATAACAGAGAGACATTGCAAGTAACATACAAAGGCAAATCAATTTACGATGTTTTGGAAATGACAGTTGACGAAGCTTGTGTATTTTTTGAAAACTTGCCGTCAATTTACAAAAAAATCAAAACTTTGCAAGAAGTAGGACTTGGTTATATAAAACTAGGGCAGTCCGCAACTACTTTGTCAGGCGGTGAAGCACAAAGAGTTAAACTTGCAACAGAACTTGCAAAACGCAGCACTGGCAAGACTTTTTATATCCTTGACGAACCTACAACGGGACTTCATACGCACGATGTTAAAAAGCTTGTTGGTATTCTTGATAAATTATGTGATATGGGTAATACTGTACTAGTTATCGAACATAATTTGGACGTTATAAAAGTAGCAGATAATATTATCGATTTAGGACCTGAAGGTGGCGACGAAGGCGGCAGAATTTTGATAACAGGTACACCTGAAGAAGTAGCTAAGTTTGAAGGAAGCTATACAGGTAAATTCTTGAAAGATAAATTAAATGATTAATTTGCAATTAAAAAAATATTGTAAATAGTAAATAAAAATTAAACAATTTTATTCTTTTTTGAATTAATAAAAACAAAAAATGACTGCAAAGTAAAGCGGTCATTTTTTTATTAGAGTAGTGGAGTAATATCTAATTATATCTGCATATCACGATATGTTTATATGAAAATATGTTAAAAACCAATCAAAAATCGGGATTAATTTGAGTTAATCCCGATTTGTTTATATATTAATATCAAAATATTTTAATATGCTGATATCTGCATAAGTGCATAAGATAAAATATTCATATTTAAAATAAATTGATTAATATAACTTAGAATATATTTTTTGGTGCAAATTTTAACAAACCTAATCTTGTTTGTGCATCTTGTTCAAGTGATAAACTGATTGCCAGTGCATCTTGGTAGTTTTCTGCATAAATTGCACCATACAAAGTGGTCAAGTTCATCATAAAATCTTTTATTTCGTTGTGTGGACAGGTAAGTTCCAGTACATTTCGTCTTTTGTTCCACCAGTTTATACTGTCTTTTGCCAAAGCTTTTGCATCTTCATAATCTTTTGCTTCGATTTGCTTTCTAATTTCTACGCAACGCACGCTGATATCGGTAAAGGAATTGCGGATATAAACTTCATTTAAAACACCAAAAGTTAGTATAAGCACCACTACAACAATTGCTATGATAATTCTATTCATTTACTACCTCCTTTACACTTGTATTTATAGCAGGCTTTTTAATTGGTTGTAAAAATACATTTTCATTGTTATCCACAGATGCCATAAGCACACTTTTTTGCTTTAAATCGTATTTTTTCAAAAGTTTATCGATAAAGTCATTACGCATACCAGATAATTGCAAGTTTTGAGACAATATTTTGCCTTCGCAAATAAGCACATATGGTATGCCTTTAGGCTCGGTCTCAATCCCCATATCTTGTGGGGTAAGCGGAGCATTTTCAGCTTTTGGCACGACTGTTAAATCGCCGTTTGTTTCCACAATTGCAAATTGGACTTCGCTTGGAGAGAAATAACCGCAACCACGAAGTGATTCTAATAAGTCATTTACAGTCATATCCAGTTTACTGATAGCATCATAATTTATGCCATTTGAGTCTATTACAATTATTGGTTTACCATTTATCACTCTTCGTATTTTAATAGAGTGTTTTATAATTTTTGTCAATATCAAATGGATAACAAACAATGTGAAAATCGGTATTAATCCATAAAATATTGGCACAGTTGTATCTGACATAGGGATACAAGCAAGTTCCGCTGCAACCAGTGTTACAGCAAATTCAAATGGCTGTAATTCGCCAAGTTGCTTTTTGCCCATTAATCTCATTGCAAAAAGCAAACAAATATAAATGATTATTGCACGAGTAAATACTATTAACATATTTTTAGTATCTGAAAGGTATAAAACTTTATACCAACTAAAACAAATTTTTTAAGGAAATAACTTAAAAATTGTTTTTACTTGCAATTATTTAAAATAAAAAAATAAAAAAAGTGCCGTTAAAAGCACTTTTTGTTTTGCTATTAAATTATGTTTTATATTTCTTTTGAAATATTCATTTTGTTTTGCTTTTTGTAGTGCATAAATATCGGAAGAGCAAACACGCCAAAAATTATTGTAGCAATTATACTTGATACAGCAACTCTTGCAAATATACTAAAACTAGAATAGCTTAAACTAATAACTTTTACTAAATAACCTACGCCTACAGATAGCCCGAAAGTTATACCGCAAACAATTAGATATTTTAAAGATACGGCTGTACATTTTTTAAGTTTAATTGTATTGATAATAAGTCCTATAGTGTGATACACAAGTAATGCTGCAGGGTAGGCGTAAATTCCAATAGGTTTTGCAAGAATAACAAGTGTAATTATAAGTCCTATTGATGAAATTATGCTTGCCCCAAAAGTTGATTTTTCATTGCCCAAAGTATTAAGTAGAGAAACTGTCAATTGGTTTATTACAAGCGGTATTATTATCATTGCAGTTATAACAAGCATTTTACCTGCTTTTTCGTCTGCATAAAACATAACGGAAATATCTTCGCCACAACCAACAAATATTGTCATTAAATAAGCTGAAATAATTGCTGTAAATACCATTGAATAACCAATTTTTCCGTTTGCGGCACTTTTGCCTTGCTTTGCAACTTGACCTGAAATTTCAGGAATCATTATAACTAGCAAGGAGCCTATTATTGTATTAGGAGCAAGGGCAATTGGTAGTACCATACTGCTCATTCGTCCGTAATCTGCAGTTGCCATATCCATTGAAATACCGCTATGAACAAGTAGGCTAGGAAGTAGAAGTGCAACAACCGAACTCATAAGCGAACCGATTATTCTTGTAGTTGTAATAGGAAGAGAAGATGTTGTAATTTCCGCTGCGTAATTTGGTTTTTTCATTTTGCCGCCAAACACGATAAACATTATTACTATGATAATCATACAAAATACATCACCAAGTACATTTGCAAGAGCAAATGCGTTGTATGGCTCATTGCTGTAAAATTTAGTAACCCAAATTATAAGAACGCCTACAAGCAAAAAAGCTTCGTCAGCAAATTCTAGTAGTGAATAAGTGGTATATTTTTTCTTGCCCCAAAACCAAGCACGAAATGTTGCGTATATGGCAGTGGAAATAAGTGTAGGGGATAAAATTCTAAATACTTCACGACATTTAGGGTTAGAGAATAACAAATTAAGTGAACTTGGAAAAACATTGAAAAACAAACATATCAATGTTGAGATTCCCGCAGTAATAAGTAGTGTTGAAGTTAGTATGCTGTTTGAGTGGTCATAGTCCCCCAAAGCGTCATAATGTGCTATTTTGCGTGATAATGTAACAGGAAAACCACTTGCTGCAAAACAAGCAAACATAACAAAAACAGAGCTTGCTATGGAATAAATACCAATATTCAACGCTCCAAAAATGCGGGACAGATATATATGAAATATAAAGGATACCATTCTTGTAATTATGCTGATAGAAGTAACTTTAAAAAAAGATTTTACGAAGTTATTTGCCATATTAATCCCCTTGATTATTAAATTGTTTATTCCTTATATCATATTGCAAAAAAAACGGAAATAGAATAGAAAGGAAGGAGATAAATGATATGCTATTCATTCATAAAGTAAAAAAACAGGAAAAAATGCGTGATATTTGTATGAAATATCAAGTTTTGAGCGAAGATTTACTGATGCTTAACAATATAACTGAAGAAAACATAAAAGAAGGACTACTTTTAGTGATAGATATACCCGAAGGCAAGCGATATGTGGTTAAACCTTTTGACAATTTAAGTAAAATCGCACAAAGATTTAATAAAACAGAGAGCGAAATTATGGAATTTAATAAAATCACTCAAGTTTTTTTAGGACAAATAATTTATATTCCTAATTAATTGTAATGGTGCAATTAAAGCCAGCAAAGGAAATATTAAATAGGTTAAGAAATTTGCAATTTGATTTTTAACAAAAAGTTGACATATTGCAAAAGGCTTGGACATAAAATTTATCGTGGAGGTTAATATGGACAAGAAGTTGAAATTTGGAAAAGATGATTTAATCGACATTGTAAAAAGCAGTTTGATTGCGGTAGTAAGCTCACTTGTTTTAATTTTGGTGTTTGCAATAATAATCAAATTTACAGGTATAGAAGATAAAATCATTTTAGTAATTAATATGGTTATAAAAAGTTTAAGTGTAGTAATTGGTATTTTATTTGGTATAAAAAACGCAAGACTTGGTGCAGTCAAAGGATTAGCAAGCGGTGTGCTTTTTGTATTGGTAACTTACATATTGTTTGCAATTATCAATTTGGACGGCAAAATTGATTTGATGATGGTTATTGATAGTTTAATAATTATGGCAGAAAGCCTTGTTTCAGGCATCATTGCAGTTAATATAAAGGATAGAAAGGCGGACAGAAGGTGAAACAATCACTTAAAAAGTTGCTCAGAAATGAAATGGTAATTGCAACCGAAAAATTTAGCGATATATCCGAAATAAGAGTAAGATGCGATAAAAATTTGGTTGTTTATACTTTTGGTGGGCGATATGTTTTGGATTACATAGCAAGGCGAGAAGATATTGACTATATTTTAAAGATTGCAACATCGCGTTCCTTATACGCTTTTGAAGAGAGTGTAAAAAGCGGGTTTATAAGTTTTGAAGGCGGAATAAGAATTGGCTTAGCCGGCGAAGCAGTGCTTGATAACGGGAAACTTAGAGTTATAAAAAATATAAACGCTATTGTTATAAGGGTTGCAAAATCTGTGCAAACTTTGCCGATTGAAGTGTTTCCGATTATAGATAATTTTGATAATACCTTGATTTTGTCTCCGCCGTTTTTAGGTAAAACCACTATTTTAAGAGAAATGACAAGAAGGCTTTCAAATAAAGGTAATGATATTTTGGTGATTGATGAGAGAAATGAGCTTTCTGCAACTATATCTGGTGTGCAAAATCTTGATTTGGGGGCAAACACTGATGTTATGGTTGGTGTGCCTAAAGTCAATTGTTACGAAGGGGCGGTTAGGACAATGTCGCCCGATATAATAGTAACGGACGAAATATTTGGAGAAAAGGAAGTGGATTGTATTATTGACGCAGTAAGGAGCGGTATAAAAATTATGGCGACTGCACACGGGGATAATATAGACAAATTTTTGAAAAATAAGGTGTATTCACCACTTAAAGATATAGTTTCAAACTATCTACTTTTGGGGGATAGCGTGGGAAAAGTCAAGGAGGTCAGATGTAATTGTTCGGGTTGATTTGTGGGGCTGTGCTTTGCATTGCGATATCTTTCGGTGGACTGGTTATTAAGCGTAAATATAAAACAAATGCAGATTTTATGACTGCTTATGTGGATTTTATTGCTTATGTAAAAACGGAAATTTACAATAATAAAACGCCGATATTTACTATAATAGATAACTATATTGCAAAAGAGACAAATATTTTTACCAAAGTGTTAAAAGTTATAAACGGTAATTTAAAAAGAGATGTCGTGGACAATGAAAATTATCCAAAAGAATGCGCTTTGGTGGATAAGAAAAATATCAAAATGTTGATTTCGGATATCGCTAGCATAGGAAAGTACGACAGCGTTACCGAAGTTAATAAGCTAAATGCAATATTGGAAAGAGTAAAAGTTGATGCTGAAAAAGCAAATGTTAAATATAAAAAAGACGGAGTTATGGCATTTAAGTTATCCGTGCTTGTTGGGATTGCTGTTATGATAATTTTATGCTAGAAGTATTGGTGTTATGGGGATTGATATAGTTTTTAAAATTGCGGGAGTAGGGTTAATCACTTGGATAATCAATAGTGTTCTTAAAAAGGCGGATAAAGATGAAATTGCATCTTTTGTTACCATTGCGGGACTTATTATTGTGCTTTCAATAATTTTGGATATGATAGGCGGATTGTACAGCAGTATCAAATCTATTTTACAGTTATATTAATGGATATTTTTAAGATTATAGCAATAGGACTTATAGGTGCAATCATAGTAGTTATGCTAAGAGCAATCAAGTCCGATTTAAGTATTATGGCAACTTTGGCTACGGGTATTGTAATTGTAATTATTACGCTTACATACATAAGTGATGTCATCGTTGCATTTAATGATATAGTGGACAAGACTGGTCTAAATAGCAAACTTTTTTCCAGTCTTTTAAAAATAGTCGGAATAGGATATTTGACTGAATACTCAAGCGGAATGTGCGAAGATATGGGCAGTCCAAGCCTTGGTAAAAAAATTCAGTTTAGCGGAAAGATTGCTATATTTTTAATGGCAATTCCAGTGGTAACCGCACTGATAAATACAGTTGCTAATTTGTTAAAATAAGGAGAATTATGCTACAAAAATCGGTACTAAATCGGAAATTTATAATATTTATAGTTGTAGCGTTGATATTAGCATTGCTACTTTGTTTATTGCCGCTTTTTGAAACTGCAAGTGCTACTACTACAGCCGAAGAAGAGATAAAGGAAGAGCTGGAAAAGAATGTTGACAAAAACTTGAATGACATTGATTTTTCTAAGCTTATAGAATTTGAAAACGGGCTTGGAAAAAATGTTTACGAAGGCGGAATAACAAAATTAATAAAAGACATTATAGCAGGTGAATATTCTGGCGGATTTGCAGACACCTTTAATATGATAATAAATATGTTAGGCGTGTCGGTAAAAGGTTTTATACCGCTACTTGTAACACTTATTGCAGTCAGCATAATTTTTAGTATTATAAATGGTTTGACATCGGGGTTTATGGCTAAGTCCACAACAGAGATTATACATTTTGTATGCTATTCCGCAATAATTGTTTTGCTAATGACAGAAGTAACTTTTTTGATTACCGATAGCGTAAAAGCCATTAAAAATATGGCTAAATTTATGGAAATTATATTTCCGATTATGCTAACTTTGGTAACTGCACTTGGCGGGATTGCCACAACAGCAACTTATAGCCCTATGATGACAATATTGTCTGCAGGCGTTACAAAGATAATAAGTAATGTAGTGTTACCTTGTTTTATAGCAACAATGGCACTCTCAATTGTCGGATTTATTTCAAAGGATATTAAACTAAATAAACTGACTAAATTTTTTAAGTCTTGTGGCGAAGTTATTATTGGTGTTGTGTTTGGATTGTTTACCACTTTTATAACGACCAACGGAATAAGCGGTGCAATAACAGATAATATTTCAATAAAATCCGCTAAATTTGCAATATCCAGTTATGTACCTATTTTGGGCGGATATTTGAGCGACGGACTAGATTTAGCGGTTGCAAGTGTTATGCTTGTTAAAAACGCTGTTGGAGTAGGTGGAGTTATTTTGATGCTGTCAATAATTTTGTCGCCTGTTATAAAAATATTGGTGTTTTCTTTAGGACTTAAATTGGTTGCAGGAATAATCGAACCTATTGGCAATAAAAGAATGAGTGAAATAGTTTATGCAATTAGTAAAAACCTTACTCTTTTGGTTGTAGCTATGCTTGGTATGGCATTTATGTTTTTTATTATGATGATTTTAATATTGCTTACTTGTAATGCGGGCATTTAAAGCTATTAATAAAGCAGTTGTAATAACATTAGTTATTGCAGATAAGTTAAAAAAGTATCGGGGGTGTTATGAATGTTTGGTTGCTATCAATAGTTGGGGTAGTGTCTTTAGGAGTATTGCTTGAAATTTTGCTTGCAGATGGTGAGACTTCAAAATACATTAAAGGTGTTTTTGCTTTGGCTGTTGTGTTGGTGCTTGTGTCGCCATTGCCTAAATTTTTAAATAAAGATTTTGATATGAACGAATTTTTTGGGGAAGAAATAACTACTCAAACAGCCTTTTTGGATAGCGTTACAACAAGAAAAAACAGCGAAAGAGAACAAAGAGTGTTAAAAGAACTGAAAAATGCTAATTTCCCTGTACAAAGAGTGAGAATATTTTATTTACATAATGATTATGAATATATTGACGTTATAAAAATTTATGTGCAAGGCAGTGTGGACGAGACAAAAATTAAAGAAGTAGTATCTAAAAAAATTGGCTGTGAAAAAGATAAAATAAAAATTTATGTAACATAGTTTGTAAACTAATATCTATTTATTAGTTCAAGTAAAATAACTATCAAAAGGAGCAGATATGGAAAATAACAACATAACAGATAACCGTAAAAACAAAGAAAACAGTAAAATCAAATTTGCAGAACTGATAAAAAATAAAAAATTTCAAATTATTTTTGCTGCAGTAGTTCTATTTGTTGTAATCATTGCATATTTTAGTTATGTAAATGTGGAGAACAAGGACAAGCAAGTAACATTGAGCGACGGAAAAGAATTGACTTCACAAATTCAAGATGTACTCGGAAAAATAAAGGGGGTAGGTGATGTAAAAGTTTTGATAGTGTATGATGGTGGTGAGCAACTTGAAATTGCTACAAAAGTAGATAAAAAGACAGACAGAGTTGAAGATGAAGGACGGGTTACAGAAACTATTGAAGAAACTACTACACCTATCCTTACAAATGGAAATCAACCTTTGGTAATCGGCACAAAACGAGCTAAAATTGATGGCGTTGTTGTGGTTGCAAAGGGTGGAGATGACCCAAAGGTAAGAGTCGCTATTATGCAAGCACTTGCAACCTTATTAAAAATTGAATATAATTGCATAAATGTATTTGGTATGGAATAAAATATATTAGAAAATCGGAGGTAGTTATGAAAATTAATTTAACAGAAAACAAAAAGAAAATCTTAGTACTTAGTTGTATGGTAGTATTGCTAGTTTTAGCAGGCACACTTAGCATTGTATTGAACTTAAATGCAGGCAAGTTAAATGATGGTAATAATAGTTTGGACGGCACTCAAAGCACTTTCTTTACAGAACTTCAAAGTGATAGAGAACTTAGAAAAAATGAGCAAATCGCTCTTTTAGATGCAATTATCAACAATGATAATTCGACACAAGAAGCTATTGCTAATGCTGAAGCAGAAAAGCTTGCAATTGTTAACAATATCAAAACAGAAATGGCTTTGGAAGCTATGATTAAAGCAAAAGGCTTTGATAATGTTGCTGTTATGATTGGCAATGAAAAAATCAATGTGTTTGTTGATAAAGCTGAGCTTTTAGACGAAGAAAATGCTACAATCTGCTCAATCATTATGGAGCAAACTAAATTTACAATTGCAGATATTATTGTAAATCCAACTATGACAAAATAATAACTTATATAAATTGCGGCATCAATTTGATGTCGCATTTTTATTGTAAAAATATCTTTTTTAACCGATAAATACATATATTGCGTAAAGAGTGTCAGAAAAAGTATACTTTTACTGACAACAAATTGGTAGTAATTAAATTTTGCCGTTCCAAAATTGACATATTAATTTCCAATTTTGTATTGAATATTGCGTTTTTGATATATCTATGTTATAATTTACTTGTAAAGAAGAAATTTATCATATAAGGGGTGATTTGTTATGGATAATAGATTGTATGCAGTTATACCTGTAGCAATTTTGTTTGTGGGTGTCATTATTGTTTGCATACTTACTATGTTTGGCAAATGTGGAATGGGGCTAAAAAGATACTGGCATGAATGCACCAACTTGAAGGAAGAAAATAAGAAGGAACAAAAATATGTTGTTAGAATGTATGGTATAGAAGGGTTGATTTTAACTCCTATAGCTTTTGCTGTCATTATGTGTTTTATTTTTGAGCAGATGCTTGCAGCTTGGATACTATTTGCTATTACAATAATCGTGTTAATAGTTATTGAAATTTGCTTGAAATTTAATAAAAAATTTCAAGCGGCAAAAAAAGTGATTTCTGAAAGTGAAAGGTGGAAAGAATATTTAGATAAACTTAGAGATAAAAATAATGAAGAAATAAATCCAGATATTAGCATTGATGAAAATATTGTTTCTGAAAATAAAGTTAATTCAAATATAAATGAGATTGAATCTACTGATAAGGAGAATTAAATTATGGGGATAGGTGCTTGGGTTGGAATAGGAATAGCAATACTTGTTGTAGTGTTGCTTATTATAACTTGTTTGGTTATTTATATAATGAGCAAAAAATGTGACTTTGTATGTGAACATTGCGGACACATTTACAAAATCGGATTTTGGGAGTTGTTATTAAGTCCTAATTTTATGTGGAATATTTCTTCAAAATGTCCAAAATGCGGTGAATGTGGGGCACATTTGCTTTAAAAGATTAAAAATTAAAGGCTAAGACTAATTAAAAATAGCTATTAAAAAACAAAGTTTGAGTATCCAAACAAAAACTTCTCATTTGTGAGAAGTTTTTGTTATTTTTAAAGCTTTAACAATATGTTTTTAAGTAGATTGAATTAATCGTTATAAATAGTGGTGTATCCCTTTTTATTTTGTCGGAACTTTTTGTATATTTTTTGCATAAATTTATAAAATATCTTAAAAATATAAATTAAACTTGATTTTATAATATTTTTATGCTAAAATGTATTTGTATAATTATAAGAAAAATATATTTATTTAAAAAGGAGAGTTATGGATAATACATTAAATCAAAATACATACATAAGCTTAATTTCATCAATAATTACAAGTGCTGCATCTAAAGCAAAAGGTGTTGCTTCTATCAGTACAGAAAGCGGCATAATCAACAAGTTTACATCTAAAGACGGCTTTGATGGTATGGAAATTGTTATAACTCATTCAAATATGGTAGTTATTTCATTATCTATCAATGCTTATTATGGTTATCCATTGCCTGAAATTGTAAGTGAATTGCAAAACGCAATCAAGCAAGATATTGAAGAGCAAACAAACTTTAAAGTTAAAGCAATCAATGTCAATGTGGTTGGGGTTGTGTTTGTTTGATTGAAAAGCCATTGCAATTTTAAACCGATTAAATTAAAAAACTAATTACATAAACAAAAAGGATAGAGTATGAATAGGAAAAAAGCAAGAGAATTTGCTTATCAATTAATTTTCAGTTATTTATTTAATAACGAAAAAGATGAGTTTATTGAAGAAAAATACAATACAGATAAAGAACTTTCAGATGCAGATGTCGAGTATATCAATTTTACTTTTGATATAGTAAAAGATAATTTAGACGATATTAAAGCTATAATTGAAAAATACGCAATAGGTTACCAATTGGATAGAATTTACAAGCCCGATTTGGCAGTGCTTATTTTGGCGGTAGCTGAAATGAAATATAACGAAGAAGTGCCTGACGGAGTAGCTATTAGTGAAGCGGTAACAATAATAAAAAAATATTCCACTGCAAAAAGCGGTCCGTTTGTCAATGGTATTTTAGCAAGTGTTTACAAGGAGTTAAATTGATATGAATATAATTAATGGTAAAGAAGTATCCAAAGCAACAAGAGAGAAAGTTGCTGTTATGGTAAAAGAATTTATTGCTGAAAAAGGCAGAATCCCTTGTCTTGCTGTTATATTAGTAGGCGAAGACCCTGCATCACAAACTTATGTTAAAAATAAAATAATCGGTTGTGAAGAAGTTGGAATGAAATCTTTATCTTTTAGACTTCCTGCAGACTCTACAAACGAGCAGGTTGAAAAGATTATAAAAGATTTAGCTCAAGACAGTACAGTTGACGGCATATTGATTCAACTACCATTGCCTAAGCAACTTGATGAGAGATATTTGTTGTCTTTAATACCAGATAGTAAAGATGTGGATGGTTTTAGTCCAAATAATTTAGGCTTACTTGCAATGAATAATCCAAGAACAGTAAGCTGTACTCCTTTTGGAGTTATGGAATTACTAGCATCAACAGGTGTGGAACTTGCAGGTAAAAACGCTGTTGTTATTGGCAGAAGTAATACTGTTGGCAAGCCAATGGCAATGTTACTTTTGAATGCTAATTGTACAGTTACTGTTTGCCACTCAAAGACCAAAAATATGGCTGAGATTACAAATCAAGCGGATATTTTGGTTGTTGCTATAGGAAAACCTAAGTTTGTTACAGAGAATATGGTTAAAGAAGGTGCAATTGTCATTGACGTAGGCATAAACAGAGTGGACGGCAAACTTGTAGGTGACGTTGATTTTGAAAACGTAAGCAAAAAAGCGTCATTTATCACTCCTGTACCAGGCGGCGTTGGACCAATGACTATTTCAATGCTTTTGTATAATACTTTAATGTGTGCTAAATACGATAATTAATCACATTTTAATTAATAACAAATAAATGCTTTTAAAGTTTAAGGTAAATAATATTATATGAGTGATTACATTTCAGTAAGCCTGCTTACTGGTTATATAAAAAACATATTGGGGCAAGAAGAGTTATTGCACAATATCAAATTGGTGGGTGAAGTTTCGGGCATAAGATGTTCGGGACCGCACGCATATTTTGCCTTGAAAGATGAAAATGCAAAAATAGATTGTAATTGCTTTAGCTATTCAAAAACTTATCTTCCTAAAAATGGAGAAAGTGTTTGTTTGCACGGCAGTATAGATTTTTATCCACCAGGTGGTAAGTTGTCTTTTAATTGCAAAAAAATTGAGCCATTAGGGCAGGGCTTGCTTGCTATTCAATTGCAGGAATTGAAAAGCAAACTTGAAAAAGCGGGATATTTTGATGAAAAACACAAAAAACCTATTCCTAAATATCCTAACAAAGTTTGCGTAATTACGGCAAAAACAGGTGCGGTTATAAGAGATATTGTAACAACTATAAGAAAGAAGAACCAAATTTTAAATATCGATGTTGTAGATGTAAGAGTGCAAGGTCAATTTGCGGAAAACACAATTATCGCAGCACTAGATATGGTAGATTGTTTGGGGTATGATGCAATAATAATAGCTCGTGGCGGTGGTTCTATGGAAGACTTAATGCCGTTTAACAGCGAAAGATTGGTGTATAAAATTTTTGATTGTAAAACTCCTATAATTTCTGCAGTCGGACACGAAACAGATTTTACTCTTTGTGATTTTGTTGCAGATAGAAGAGTGCCTACTCCAACTTCAAGTGGTGAGCTGGTAGGTTATGATGTAGAAGAGTTAAAAAACACATTGCTTGCGTATTGTGACTTGTTTAAAAAGCAGTTGTATAATAAACAAGATAATGCTACATCGCAACTTGTCTATAGTATGAAAGCGATAATAAGCGGACTTAATTTTAAAATTGCGACAAATGAAGGCAAAGTTCGTGAACTTGCAATAAATCTAGCTAGCATTTTTAAAATGAAAAGTGTGGAATGTGAGCATAAGGTTAGCAAAATTATGGCAAGAATTGATGCAAACAACCCAATTAGGATTTTGGGGCAAGGTTATAGTAAATTATATGATAAAAACGGATTGTCAGCAGATATCGATAGCATTAAAATAGGTGATGATATCAAAGTATTGACAAATGGCGGAAAGATTGATGCAAGCGTTACAAATGTAACTAAAATAAAAGGATAGAATTATGGAATTTGAAAAAGTATTGCAAGAACTTGAAGAAATAGCAAAAAAAATGGAAGATAAAAACACTACTTTAGACGAGAGTTTGGAACTTTTTGACAAAGGTGTTAAAAAGAGTAGTGAGTGTATAAAAGTTTTGAATGAAACCAAAGGCAAAGCGGAGTTGTTGATTAAAGAATTGGATAACATCACAAAAACCGAATTGAATTTGGAAGAAAATTGATTTGTCACTTAAATATTATTAATTAGCTAGATTATTATCGGGTTTTGCATAAAATTAGGATAAATGACATTTTGTGCGAGGCTATAGCTTATTTGATTATGTTGTGATTTAAATTTTGTTTAGCGGTGAAAAATGAAAGAATTTTTAAAGAAAAACAAAGACTTGTTTGAAGAATATCTGAAAAGTAAACTAGATAACTTAAACTGCAGTCACGAACCTATAACAACGGCTGTAAAATATGCTTTGGATGGCGGAAAAAGAATACGCCCTATACTTTGTATACTTGCTGCCGAATTTATGGGCAGGAAGTTTAGTGATATTAAGGATTTAGCTGTTGGTGTTGAGTGTATACACAATTATTCCTTGTGCCACGACGATTTACCTTGTATGGATAATGACGATTTAAGACACGGCAAACCAAGCACTCACAAACAGTTTGGCGAAGGTATGGGAGTTCTTGCAGGTGATGCACTTTTAAACTTAGCCTTTGAATTTATGCTTGAAGGTGAGCATAGTTTAGATTATTACAAAGCGGTTAGCTATATATCCAAAATGAGCGGAATTTTAGGTATGGTTGGTGGGCAATGTATTGATATTGCAAGTGACGAGTTTAGACAAAAAAGCTTGCAAGAAATTGTTGAACTTAATATGCTAAAAACCGCTTGTCTTTTTAAAGCGGCTTTGGTTGGAAGTAGTATAAGCTTAGGTGCAAATATCGATGAAATTGCAAGTTTAGAGCTATACGCGGAAAAACTAGGTTTGATTTTTCAAATTGTCGACGATATTTTGGATGTTACTTCAAAGGCGGAAATTTTAGGAAAAAATATCAATAGCGATTTAAATCAAAATAAAACTACTTATCTTTCTATTTGTGGTATGGAAAAAGCAAAACAAGACATTTTGGAACTTGAAATTGAAGCAATTGCCGCAGTTGCAAAATATGGCGACAGAGCAAATAATTTGATAAAGCTAGCTAAATTTTTGACTAATAGAAGTAATTAATTTGAGCAGATTTAGTTTTAAATGAAATATGATACAATTGTTTTAAATAAGTGAATAGTTAAAATAAAATCTAATAAATAGACAAAAACTATTCAAAAATCGATACTAAATCAGTTTGAACTAAGTGCAATAATGAGGGGATATGTTATTAAAGGAAATAAATAAGCCACAAGACATAAAGAATATGAATATATCAGAGCTTTATGTGCTTGCAAAGGAAATCAGACAAAAGATTTTGAATACCGTTATGGAAACAGGCGGTCATCTTGCAAGTTCTTTAGGTGCGGTTGAGATAATTCTCGCAATGCACTATTGTTTTGATTGCCCAAATGATAAATTTGTTTTTGACGTAGGTCACCAATGTTATGCACATAAATTGCTAACAGGTAGATACGAACAATTTGATACATTGCGTAAGTTGGGTGGCATAGCGGGATTCCCTAAAATTAGTGAGTCTATTTATGACTCAGCAAACACTGGACACTCAAGCACAAGCATATCTCTTGCTTGTGGCTTAAGCAGGGCGTTGTGGCAAAATAATTCCGCTAATATTACAATATCTTTAATAGGCGATGGTGCACTTACAGGCGGGCTTGCCTATGAAGCACTAAATGATTGCATTAATCTTAAGAAGAAACAAATCATTATTTTAAATGATAATTCAATGTCTATATCCGAAAATGTCGGAAGTACAGCTAAATATCTTTTAAAGTTACATACTTCTAATTCTTATAACAAATTAAAAGCAAAAGCATTTAATATCGTTAGGGGATTTAGGATAGATAATACTGATTCTGCAATGAGATTTTTGTATAAGGCAAAAAATAGTATAAAATACTTTTTGCAAGGTGGTATGCCGTTTGAGCAGTTTGGTATTAGATATTTTGGACCTATTGACGGACACGATTTAGAAGATTTGATTAATGTTTTGGAAGTCGCAAAAAAAGAAAACGAGAGTTGCATTATTCACGTGGTTACAAAAAAAGGATATGGTTTTAAAGAAGCGGAAGATAATCCTGCAAAATACCACGGCTATTCTCCATCAAAACCAAACTCTGACGATATTCCTAAAGTATGTTTTTCAGATGCTTTTGGTGAGAGTATGAAAAGTATTGCAAGTATTAATGATAAAGTTTATGCAGTTACTGCTGCAATGCGAGAAGGTACAGGACTTTTGGGATATTCTGAAATGTTCCCACAAAGATTTTGTGATGTAGGCATTGCAGAAGGTCACGCCGCAACTATGTGTGCAGGTTTGGCACTTGGTGGATTTAAACCGTATTTTGCCGTGTATTCTTCCTTTTTACAAAGGGCGTATGACAATGTAATACACGATATATGCTTGCAAAACTTGCCTGTTACATTATGTATTGACAGGGCAGGTATTGTGCCTAATGACGGAGAGACACACCAAGGTATTTATGATGTCAATTTTTTAAGATTAGTGCCTAATATGACAATTGTTGCACCAAAAAATGTGGAAGAATTGGATTTGGCGTTAAAGTGGTCACTTGACTTTAATTATCCACTTGCAATAAGATATCCAAAAGGATATATTACTGAAAATAGTGATGTAAAACCTGTTGAGCTAGGTAAATGGGATATTATAAAAACAGGCGATAGTCCACTTGTTATTTTGGCGGCGGGTGCATTGATGGTTGAGCAAGCTATAATTGCAGCAAGATTGCTTGAAACTCAAGGAATATGTGCAGAAGTAGTAAACTGCAGGTTTATAAAACCTATGGATAAAGAGTATTTGTTGTCATTAGCAAATAAACTTGTGGTTACTGTGGAAGATAATCAATTATCTGGTGGATTTGGTAGCGGAGTATTGGAATTTTTGAGCGATAACGCAGTAAACAGCAAAGTTATTCGCCTTGCAATAAATGAAGAATTTTTGACTCACGGCTCTACTAAAGAATTGCTAAAAATGACAGGACTTGATGCAGAAAGCATTGCAAATGTTTGCCTTGATAAACTAAAAGAATTTGAAGGAAGTGTAATATGAAAGTAGGCATTTATGTCAACATAAACAGAGATATTCGTTGCGTTACTGCAAACAAGTTGATTGATATTTTTTGCAAAAAAGGTATTCAAGTTTTTGTTGCAAGCGGTGCGGAAGAGTATATAAAAATGCCTAGTCTTCCTTTAAAAGAAGTTGCGCAAAAAGCGGATATCTTGATATGCTTTGGTGGTGACGGCACATTGCTTTCTGTTGCAAGCAAAGTTGTTAAAAATGATATTGCTTTGCTTGGCGTAAACAAGGGCAGACTTGGTTTTTTAACAGAGTGCGAAGATAACGATTTGCAAGTTTTGGCAGACAAATTAATAAATGGTGACTACGAACTTGATGAGCGAACAATGCTCAAAGTTATGACTTCTTCAGGCGAGTATTTAGCATTAAACGAAGTCAGTTTGTCAAGGCTTATGTCAAAAAGAACGATAGATATATCTATTGAAATTGACGGGGATTTGTGTGATATTGTGTCTGGTGACGGAGTTATTGTTAGTACACCAACAGGCTCAACGGCTTATGCAATGAGTTGCGGTGGTGCAATTTTAAGCCCAGATGTCAAAGCAATCGGGATTACTGCAATTTGTCCGCACAGCTTAAATTCACGACCAATGGTAGTAAATGACGAGAGTAAAATATGCCTTAAAGTTAAAAATACCCAACACGAAGAAATCGTTATGTGTATAGATGGGCAGTGCGTAACAACTGATAAAGACGAGATAATAGTAAATGTTGAAAAAAGTGAATACAATACAAAATTAATAAGATTTGAAAATAAAAATTTTTATAATAAATTGATACAAAAAATGTCTGTATGGAACAAGTTTGGGGGGAGTAGAGAGATATGAAGAGAAACAAAAGACAATTAAAATTGATTGAAATTATTAACAATCACGATGTGGAAACTCAAGGTGAGCTAATTGAATTGTTGAACAATGCGGGGTATTCTACAACTCAAGCGACAATTTCCAGAGATATTAATGATTTGGGGATTATGAAAATGATGACTCCAAACAAGCGATATAAATATGTTTGTCCGCCTGACGAAAAAGAGAATATGACTAATAAATATAACAATTTATTTAAAGAAGCTGTTATGTCTATTAGGTCTGCTCAAAATATAATTGTTGTTAAAACAATAATAGGTTCTGCAAATAGTGCAGCGGCTTTTATTGATAATCTTAATATTACGGAAATTATTGGAACACTTGCAGGTGATGATACAATTTTGCTTGTAGTAGTGGACGAATATTCAGCTGAAATGGTTAAGAGAAAGTTGAATGCTTATTTGCAATAATTAAAATTAATAAAAGTTGTTTTTATAAAATTTAATTTAGATTTTTGATAAAAATCAATCAAAAATCGGTACTAAATAAACAAATTTATGTTAAGGGGGTACGCTATGTTACGCACATTAACTATTAATAACATTGCTTTAATTTCTTTTGCGGAAATTGATTTTGCAAAAGGGCTTAATATTTTAACAGGTGAAACTGGTGCGGGTAAGTCAATCATTATTGACTCTCTTAACTTTGTTTTGGGTGAAAGAGCGGATAAAACTTTAATCAGAAACGGCGAGAGCGAAGCTTTGGTTGAAGCTGAGTTTGATGAGATTAATACTATAACACAAAAGATTTTGGGTGAGTATGAAATAGACTTTGAAGACGGACTAATTTTGTCACGCAAAATGACTGAAGATGGCAAAAATGTTTGTCGCATTAATGGTATGAAAGTAACTGTCAGTGCTTTAAAAAATATTGCTCAATCTTTAGTGGATATCTATGGTCAGCACGAAAATAGTGTTTTGCTTAATAGTGATAATCATATTGATATTTTGGATAATTTTATTGGCGAGAGTATTGCTATTGCAAAACAAGAGTATATTGCAGCATACAAAAACTTTAAGCAAATTAAATCAAAACTAAATGAGTATAGTAAATTGACAGATGTTGATATTCGTGCGGAAATCTTGTCTAAACAACTAGAAGAGATTAATGAAGCTAATATCACAATAGGTGAAGAGATAGAATTGCAAAAAAGATGCGATATGTATGACAATGCCGAAGACATAATAAGAGCATCTAATAACGCTTATACTTTGCTAAATGGCGATATGGAAAATAATGCTGTCGATAATATATACACAGCAATAAAAGAACTTAGCAGTATAGAAGAGTATAGTGCAGAAATTTCAGAGTACATTTCAAGATTGGACGAGACAAGGATAGAACTTAGAGATATTGCATCAAGCGTAGAAAGTATAAGTAGTGGTATTTCTGTTGACGAATACGAAGCTCAAAGAGACATTGCAAGACTAAGCAAAATTCATAATATCGAAGGCAAATATGGTGATACGGAAGAAAAAGTGCTTGCGTATAGAGATAAAATTGCAGCAGAAGTCGAAGAATTGTCAAATTATAGTTTTATGATTGAAAAACTAACTGATGACTATAATTTGGCTTTGGATAATTTGGAGCAAAAAGGTATTGATTTAAGCGATGTCAGAAAGAATTATGCAAAGCAATTTGAAAAATTGGTTACGGCAGAACTAAAAGAGTTGGGTATGCCTAATACCGGATTTGAAGTTGATATCGTAACATATAATGATATAGAAACAATTGCAAACAAAGCATCAAATAATGGTATAGATATTGTTGAGTTTTTGATTTCTCCAAACTTAGGCGAACCATTAAAACCATTGAAAAAGGTAATAAGTGGCGGTGAAATGAGCAGATTTATGCTTGCAATCAAAAAAATTACCGCTCAAATTGACGGCGTAAATGTAATGGTATTTGATGAAATTGACACAGGTATTAGTGGCAAAATCGCACAAGTTGTTGCAAATAAATTGTATGATATATCAAATAGCAAACAAGTTTTGGCAGTTACTCATCTTCCACAACTTGCATCAATGGCAGATGCACATTATTTGATTGAAAAAACAACGGATAATATGCGCACAAATACTAATGTTAAGCTTTTGGATAGTACTCAATCCGCACTTGAAATTGCTAAAATGATTGATGGTATAAGTGCTAGTGAATCTGCCGTTCTGCACGCAGAAAAGCTTTTGGAAATTGCAAAAGAGTACAAAAATAGTCAAAATCAAGCTTAAATTTACATTTATTTTACAAATAAGCTATTGCAATTTAATAAAATAAGTGATATAATCTACTATTACATAATAAAATTTAATATTGGACAGTGTAGAAAGCAATTCCTTCTAGATATAAGACTGAGATGCAAGTTCGAGTCTTGCAATATTATACCTTCGGGTATTTGATGGAGTAAAGGTAACTCACAGATAGGTGCTTTCGCTTTTCTTCCAATAGTTTTAAAAATTAATTGCTATTTAGCAATAACAAGTAATTTAGTGTAGTGTTAAAACTATACATTATTTTTGCTATTGTTATTTGCAAATTTTGATATATGCTATTGGTTTTAATACTAATAGCTTTATTTTTTTAAGGAGGGGATAATATGGCAAAATTTAATAAAAACATAAAATATTCTACAAAAAATTTGTGCGGACACGATGCTTACGCTATGAATATGAAGGAATTACTTGTAACTCAAGTTTTAACTAGTATGTTTTGCGAAGAAAAATTTTATGGTGACAATACAGAAACATTACTTGGCGTTGCAAATGAAATTTTAGATAGCGATGCTAAATTTGTTGTTAATTTAGTAAAATATTGCAGGAAAGAAATGCACTTGCGTTCTGTATCTCACGCTTTAACAGCACTTATAGCCTATAATGTAAATAGTAAGGAATATATCAAAGAAGTAGTTGATTGTGTGACAGAAAGACCAGACGATATTACTGAAATTCTTGCTTTTTATATTGATGTGTTTGGAAAACCTATTCCTAATGGCTTGAAAAAAGCTTTAGGCTTAGCGATTGGTAAATTTAATGCCTATAGCATAAGCAAATATAATGGCGGCAATAAATCCGTTAAGTTTCGTGATGTTTTAAAAATAGCACACCCTGTTCCAAAAACAAAAGAGCAGGAAGAATTATTTAATATGATTGCTACAGATACTTTGCCTATTGCCGAAAGGTGGGAGACAGAAGTTTCAAAATACGGCAACAAAAAAGAAGTATGGGAAAAATTGATTGACGACAATAAACTTGGCTATATGGCTATGCTTCGTAATCTTAGAAATATTATAAATGCAAATCCATATAATATTGACAAAGTTTATGAAAAATTGTCGAATAAAGAAGAAATTTTAAAGTCAAAACAATTACCTTTTAGATTTCTTTCTGCCTATTTGCAGATTATTGGACTTGAAAATGTGACAAGCAAAGCATTTGATGCACTTGAAACAGCGATAGCTTATTCTATGGAAAATATTCCAAATATAAGTGGTAAAACTATAATTGCAATTGATACAAGTGGTTCAATGAGATATCCTATATCAAGAAGTTCAACAATCGAGTGTTCTGACATTGCTTGCTTATTAGGTGCTATGGTATCTAAATTGAGTGATGAAAATATTGCTTACACTTTTAATACAGAATTGCGAAAAATTATTTTGCAAAAAAATAACGGAATTATATCTTCAGCTTTAGATATACCTGTTTCAGGCGGTGGTACAGATATTTCATTACCTTTAATTGAAATGTTGGATAAACAAATATATGCGGATAGACTTATTTTGCTTTCTGACAATATGATGAATTATGGATATAGAAAAACTTGTCAGCACTTGGCACAAAAGTATAGGGAACAAGTTAATCCAAATCTATGGGTACACGCTATAGATTTGCAAGGCTATGGCACTCAACAATTTATCGGAAAGCAAACAAATATTATTGCTGGTTGGAGTGAGCAGGTACTTGAGTTTATTTATATGGTAGAAAAAGGTATGGCAAGCCAAGTTGAGTATATAGAAAACTATAATGGCTAAAAATCAATCAAAAATCGATACTAAAAGTTTAAGTTGCACTAATTAGTGCAACTTTTTTATAAAAAATTACTCATTACAAAGCGTAACGAGCAATAATAAAATATTCGTTTTTTAACTTAATATTGTAATATAGATTAAGATTTTAAAAAGTTTGTAGTAGCTTTTAAAAATTCTACAGATTTTTTTAAGGACTCTATAGTTTTTGTTTCCAAAACACATTTTGCGTTGCATTTTTCTGCGGTAGCTAATCTTTCTTTAATGTCTATTTCGCCGTCATCTGCGGTTCAGCATAATTTCTTTAACAAAAACAAGTTGAAACAGGGCTCCCGCAGCACCGAATGGTGTTGTGGGGAAAAGGAGTAGTTGAGTGAAAAACAAAAGAGATAGCCTGCTAGCTATCTCTTTTGTCATAAACTCTTGCTATGACGCTGGACTTACTCCGGCGGAATCGGGTTCGAGCGAAGCGAAGAGCCGTTGTGTTTACACAACTACGGAATGTTACTGATTCCACCTAGTAGCGTAATAAAAAGACACGATCAGGCGTTAGCGGTGTCGTGTCTTATATTGGAGCTACTAGGCGGAATCGAACCGCCGACCTGCTCATTACGAGTGAGCTGCTCTACCTACTGAGCCATAGTAGCATATATGCGTATTATAAACCAAAAAAACAGCAAAATCAAGAGTTTTGGTATATTTTTCTGTTAGTATAATTATAACTTGAATTAAATTAATTTTAAAAATTTTCATTTTGCTGTTATAAGTTTTTTAAATAATTTGGTTAAATTAATATTAAATTTATGATTAAAATACTAAAATAAAATATCAACTCTTGCTTTTTGTTTGCAATTAAGGTATAATAAAACTTAAGGAGTGCTTATGAAGATTTTTGTTTTTGGGGAACTTAACGATAAAAATATTTTAAAAATATGTTCAGATGCCAAAATTATTGGTAAAAAGACTTTAAGTGGATATAAATGCTGTTACAATAAAGGCGGAAAAAGCTTTTTAGTAAAAGCTGAATGTGAAATTACAGGCTTTGTAGTAGAGTGTGATACTAACGATATTTGGAGTCTAGACCAATGGAAAGATACAATAAGTTTAAAAAGAGAACTTGTGGACGAAGATTTGTATGCTTATTTTTCGTTATATAATGATAATTATAATTTTGAAAATGGAAGTGCAAATGTTGAAGATTTTGAAAACTTTGTTAAAGTAAAAAATGACAGCAAAATAAATAGTTTGAATATGGCGGATATTCATCTTCTTATACCAGGATATTGTGCGGTGGCTTCTGAAAATGCTGAATATAGCAAGCTAGGGCAGTTGTTGCAAAGTCAAATAGAACACGTTAATTCGCAAGAAATTGACAGCGACTTTTTAAAAGAGTGCAGAAGATATGCTTTGGGTGAAATTTTTGTTTATGACAAAAATAATTATAAGCAAAAAGCCGTATTAACAATGATGAAACACAAAGTGACAAATTTATGTGTTTTAGATATTTTTGTTCCTGCAATAACAATTTCAGCAAATAAAATGTTAGAAAGATTTTGTGCAGGAAGATTGAAAGTTAATTATTTTGATATTGATATGAATTTAAATGAACTTTGCAGTAAATTGAACATTACAAAGTTTGGTAAAAGACGCAGTATGGTATTTAGCTATGATAATTTAAGTGAAGAAAAATTGCTAAATATTTTGGTAAATGAAGAAAATCCAATGGGTAAAATTGTAGGTACTCACTTTAAAAATGTTATATCTGACAACATTGCGCAATATGATACAGCTAAAGTTTATGTGTCATCAGTCACAATGATAGAATTAATGAAGGATACTGAAAACGATTTATTTGAGAGAATTAATTCGCAAGCAATCGAATTGTTTTTTGTGGAAATGCTATTGTTGCAAGATGCGGCTGTAAGTAAATTATATGATAAAGTATTAAACGAAATAGAAGAAGAAAGAAAAAATCCAATAAGAAAAAATCAAGGTAAAGTTTTAAGAGAGCTTGTAAAGGAAGCATCTTTTGCTATTAATTTTACAGATTATAATCAGTTTTATTTTCCAACAGTACGGGTATCTGCTTTAAAAGTTGCAAAAGCATTTGGAATAGACGAAATTGAAGAGAAGTACGAGCGAAGCAAAAAAATATTGGAACAAATGATAAAAGATAATTCAATTGATATTGCGGCAAAAGAAAATAAGATTAAAAATTCTTTGTTGATAATAATTACGATTTTATCAGGAATAAAAACTATTTATGAAGCATTTAGTAATATTACTCACTATAAATATGAAAATATAGCATATTATATTTCTGTAGCAATAATGTTTATAGGAATAATAGTATTTTTTGCTGTTAAAAAGATAGTTAGAGTACATACACTTAAAATTGTAAAGAAAAATAATAAAACGGAAAAGGATTAATGAATAATTTTGTATTAAAAAATGTAAATATCTTTGATAATGATTTGAGAATAAAAACAATTAAATATTTTGTTATAAAAAATGGCAGTATAAGTTATATTGGCAATGATTATGACGAAAAAGAAGAGAATGTTATTGATTGCCAAAACAAATTGTTATCAAAACCTTTTTGCGACTATCATTTTCATTTTCCGGGCAGTAAATTGTTTGATTTGTTTGGTTTAAATCTTGTAAATTGCGATAGTTTAGCCGATTATGATAAAATATTTGAGCAATCAAAAGATAACTTTGATATTATTCGTGGTTTTGGTTGGGATATTGATTTGCTTAAAGAATTATTTACAAATTCCAATATGACACCGCTGCAATATTTGGATAAATGGTTTCCTACAAAGCCTGCAATTATTTTTTCTTTAGACTTTCATAGCTGTTGGTGCAATTCTATAGCCTTAAAATTGTTAGAAAAAGAAAACATTACTTGTGATTTTTATGATAGGGAAATTCCTTTTGGTTATGAGTGTATTTTGCACGAAAATATAGCTACAAAAATTTTTAACAACAAAATTTTCGGCTTTAGTGATAACGAAATTAAAAAGGCAATTTTAGAGAGTCAAAAAGAACTGTTTAGTATGGGAATAACAGAAATATTTTCTTTAATGTTTATTGGAGTTTCCTACTTTAATATGTTGCGTTTGCTAAAAGAATTGGATAATGAAAAGCTACTAAAACTAAAAATACATTATGCTTATACAATTGATGTTAACGAGCCTTTGGATAGCATAACCAAAAACATACAAGAGAGTTTTTTGTACGAATCGGAAAAGTTGCATTTTGAATCAATTAAGGTTTACATTGACGGGGTAGTGGATAATCATTCCGCATATTTGCAAGAGAAATATAATGATTTGGATAGCTTTGGATATTCAATTTGGGATTATGACAAATTAGCTAATGTAATAAGTCGTTTAAAAAGCTATAATTTATCAGTTCACATACACGCTATTGGTGATGCTGCAGTTAAAATGGCGACAAAAATTTTGAAAGATTATAGTAATACGAATAAACCTAATATTATAGCTCATATTCAGTTATGCGATAAAGAGACAATGAAATTAATGGCGGATAATAATATTTTTGCTTGTTTGCAGCCTTTTTGGTTTTACAGAGATAAAAAATCTATAAACATTGATAGATTAAGATTAGGTGATAGGGTAAAGAATATTTATCCCGCTAAATCATTGTTAGATTGTGGCGTAAAATTACTATTTGGTAGTGATAATCCCGCAACCACCAACTATGCACCATTAAAAGGATTAAGACTTGCAAGTAATCAATTTGAAGATAATGAGAATATACCATTTTTGGAAGCATATAAAGCTTATTGTGTAGGAATATATAATGGAGAAGATTTTTGCTTTAAAGAAGGAGAAAATGCAAACTTTATACTTTTGGATAATAAATTTTGGGAAAATGATTCGGATATTTTAATGACTTGTGTCTGCGGGCAGTTTGAATATGTAAAAAAATAATAAATAAGCTATAGTTTAAATGCTATAGCTTATTTTATACTATTTTATGGTTTACATAAATTATTTTTGGTTGTTTACTGCACATACTGTAGAGTCGATTTTGTAGCAACGAACATAGTCAATTTCAAAGTCACCATAAGTAATATCTTTAGGATTGTCGGTTACAAGTTGTTTGTCATCAGGTAAAATCCATTTCCAAGGGTTTTCGCCAACTACTCCGTCTTTTCCACCAATTTCTGTTGATAAAAACAAGTATTGAGCAACACCTGAGATATTTCCTGTGTGGTTATAGCTTGTTGTCCATACGCATTTTCCGTCAACATAAAATTTGTACATATTTTCGTCCCAATAAAAACCATAAGTATGGAAATTATCGTAAATATCACCAACATCTTCAGTAAGCCAATTCATACTGAAAGTGCTTGTGCCTGTTCCGCGATTGTAGTCGCCGATATGCAAAGCTTGTTGAACTACTTGATTGTTTTTGCGTGCATAAGCAGGGGCTTCCATAATATCTATTTCGCCACCATAAAGTTTTGCATTTTTAGCATCATTGCCTGTTGGAGCTACAGGTGCGTTGTATGGCATCAACCAAAAAGCTGACCAAGTACCATAAAATTTAGGTAATCTTGCACGAATTTCAAAGTAACCATATTTTTGAGCCAAAGCTCTATCGCTTACTATTCCAGCAGTTTGCCAGTCATCGCCGACTTTTTCAGTTCTTATTTTTAAAACATTTGCAGTTGTGTTGCCGTCCTTTGTCGGTTCAACTATACTTTGGTCAAGTGTCCAATATCCGCCTTTACGAAAAGTTCTTTCGTTAAACTTCGTGCCGTCAAAATTGGCTGCGGGTTCAATTCTCCAATTGTCAGTATTTATTATATTTCCATCAAATTCATCTCGCCAGATTAAATTTTCGTCTTTTATGATTGAGTTTAAATCAACTTTGTAAATTTCGTCAACAAAAAGCCAGCACAAAGTGAAAGTAATTGCAAAAACAACTAGAAAAATAGTTGCTGTAATTATCATTATAATTTGTTTTTTTTAGTTAATTTTTTTTGGTTTCGCTCATAAAACCCCCTTTATTTATATATACTATGATAACATAATTTATAATGTATTGCAATAGCAAAAAGTCAAAATGCGACACTCTTATTTATACTTGTCCCTTTTTTATTAAATTAAATGATATTTTGCATAAAATTTGTATGCATTCAATACAATATATAGAGAAGTAGATTAGGAGTATGTAATATGCAAAATTATATTATTGAAAGGGTGGAAGAAATTGCTAATTACATTATTGAAGAGAAGTCAACATTGCGTGATACAGCAAATGTATTTATGATTTCAAAAAGTACTGCTCATACAGATATGACAGTAAGACTACCGCAAGTTGACCCTGAAAAATACGAAAAAGTCCGTGAAGTATTGGATACAAATCTTGCAGAAAGACACATTCGTGGCGGACATAGCACTCAGCTTAAATACTCGCATCATTAAAACACATTTAGCAAAACAAAAAAGCCATTGATTTATGTTTAATGGCTTTTTTTATGTCAAAATTAATTAATGAATGTATTTTCAATTTAAAATTTTGTAACGCAAAGTATTATATTTTGCAGTTTGTAAATAAAGTGTCAGAAAAAGTATACTTTTTCTGACACTTTTGTGTTGTTAATAAATAATAATTATATGTTATAAAAATGGAAAAATTGACCTTTTTTATTACAATATTAGTATACAAAATAAATTGTTTTTTTGTCAAGTATTATTTGTCAGAAAAGGTATACATTTACTGGCAATATAAGGAGAAATATGGACAGATTAGAGATTAAAAAAAAGCAAAACAGCAATTAAGTAACAATTATTTTGCAGCACTTTTGCCATTTATTGCGGGTATTTTATGGGGATTAATTTTTGCGGTTTTAATAGCTATTAATGTTTTACTTTATATATTTACATATCCATTTATAGCTGCACCTGTATCTGCAATTATTATAATGGCACTGATATTTATAATTTGCAATCTCAAGCTTAAGTCTGCTGAGTTTTATTTAAGCTTTTTTCACGGCGGATATAGGTTAAGCTTAAAAGATTTTTTAGCTTTTCGGAGAGTTCAAATGGTATTTGGTCATTAATAGTAGTAAATATAATTTCCTTTGCGCTATCTATAATGGGAATATTCTTAGGTGGTTTTGTTAGTGCAGTATATAGTATAAAAGATTTTGCGATAGTAGATATACCAAACACTTACGGCAAAGAATATGTAGATTTAATACCAAAAATTACAAAACCACATATAATTGATATAGCAATATTAAAATTGTCTTTTTTGTGGTGGAACTTACTTGTTGTGTTAACTTTAGGTCTTGCAGCATTTTATGTTATACCTTATAAAAAAATGACTTATGCTAAAATGTATAAATATTTATATGAGAAATATGTGGAAAAAGATTAGTAATTAATATGAAAAATACAGTTGGTAAATGTCTGCCAACTGTGTTTTTTTTTGCAAAAATCTTTCAAAAATCGGTATAAATTGTGTTTAACAAACTTGTTTAGTTTAAATTAATCAAGTATTATTGTTTTAAATAATAAAACTATATTTTTCTGTTATCCGTATTATCTCTTTTGTATTTTTCTGGGGTAGAAGTATCCCAAAGATTATTGCGGCTAGGATTATAAATTGCCCCTAACATAATTTGTTTTGTGCCTTGTCGTTTATTGTTTAATTGTTCTATCAATTCTTTTGTTTCACTTCTGTTTGAATTTTTATCTTTTGGGCAAGGATTATGCACAATAGGAAAATTATATTTTTTTGCAAGTGCAGAAAGATATTTTTCTTCAATATAAATAAAGGGTCTTATTAATGTCATATTTGTTCTGTCCATAAAGCTAACAGGGGAGAAAGTACTAAATCTGCCTTCATTCATCAAACACATTAGCATAGTTTCCAATATATCGTCTGCGTTGTGACCTAAAGCAATTTTGTTGCAGCCATTTTGTATTGCTATTGTATTTAATGCACCCCTTCGCATTTTTGAGCAAAGTGAGCAGGGGCTTTTTTCCTTTCTGTCTTCAAAAATTATTTTTGCAATATCAGTATCGTGAATAATTAGAAAAATATTTTCTTTTGCGCAAAAGTCTTTAAGTGCTTGAACTTCAGTCTTGTCCGTTGCATCAAAGCCCATATTTATATTGATTGCAATAATCTCAAAATTGTAAGGAGCAAATTTTTTATAAGCATTCAAAACGGCTAGTAAACATACGCTATCTTTGCCACCGCTAACACCAACGGCAATTTTATCGCCTTCGCTAATCATTTTATAGTCATCAATAGCACGCCTTGTAAGACCTAAGATTTTTTGCATAATTACTCCTTAGTAAATCATATAAATATTTATATATATAATATACACTATCTAATTGACTTTGTGCAACCATTTAGGTATAATAAAATTGTACAATTTTACAATTATATATAGATAATAATGATTTTATCTATAAATGGTGTTTGTGGATTTGTATATAGTAGGGGAATGTGTAATGGCAGATGCGGTAATAAACTTTTTTCAAGAGCTTTTAAACAATAATATATTGACAATATTTATTATATCAATGTTGCCGATTATAGAATTGCGTGGTGCAATACCAGTTGCAATTAAAATGGGACTTAGTTGGTATCAAGCGTTTGGATTTGCCTTTTTAGGTTCAATTATTGTTGCACCTATTTTATTATTGATTTTAATGCCAGTCCTAAATGCAATGAAAAAAATAAAAATTTTTCGCGGGCTTGCAAATGCTGTGGAAAGTTTATTCCAATCCAAAGCGGAAAGTGTAAGGAAAAAAGCTAAAAAAGCAGATTCCAAAAATACCGAAGATATAATTAAAATGGTAGGTGTCTTTTTGTTTGTTGCAATACCACTTCCACTTACAGGTGTATGGACTGGAACTGCAGTGGCAGTATTCTTGGGATTAGGTTTTTGGAAATCTTTGCTTGCGGTTTCTCTTGGCAACATTTCGTCAGGCTTGATTATGACAGGTTTAAGTTTATTATTTAAGGATAATTTGAATTTGTTTTTAACTATTTTTATGATAGCAGTTTTGACTTTGCTTATACTAAATATTATTTATCTTGTTGTAAAAAGTCATTTGAAAAAGAAAAAAGCTATTATAGATGGCGAACAAGTCAATGTGAATAATGACACAGAACAAGGCAATGTTGATGCACAAAATAGTGATAACATAAATGAAAATGCTGGTTACAATAATGCTTTAAATGCAGATAATGAAATTATAGCAAAAAATGTTCAAAATAATTGTAGTCATACTGAAAATAATGATAAACCTTGCGAAAATCGGGATATAATTACTAAAATAGATACTAAAAATGTGAAAAACGATGACAAACAGGATATAAATAACTAGATAAAATGTTTGTCTTAAATTATAAAACTATTAGACAGGAGCAAAAAATTGATTAAGCAAAAGCAAAACAAGGGATTTACCAGTAAATTTGGATTTTTAATGGCAACAGTAGGGTCGGCTGTCGGTCTTGGCAACTTGTGGAGTTTTCCATACAGAGTTGGCGAAGGCGGCGGTGCGGCTTTTGTTTTTATTTACATTATTATGGTATGTCTCGTTGGCGTAATTGCTATGATAGGTGAGTTTGTCATTGGAAAACGCTCTGGCGTAAATGTTATTGATACTTTTGGCGGCATTAGCAAGTGGTCAAAATGGCTTGGCTATTTGGGTGTAATCGTACCTTTTTTAATTTTGTGCTATTATCAAGTTATTGGTGGTTGGTCTATTAAATATATGATAGACTATATTGGCGGAATCGGTGTTGCAAGTGGAGCAGGAAATGTAGGTGGTATGTTTGGCACATTTACTCAAAGCGTAGATATGCCTGTTGTGTATTTGTTTGTATTTGCTTTTGTGGTTGCAATAATTGTTTTGTTTGGCGTAAATAAAGGTATTGAAAAAGCAAGTAAAATTCTTATGCCGGCATTATTCGTTTGCTTAATAATTGTGGTTATCAAAAGTTTAACATTGCCTAATGCGTCTGAAGGTCTTTTGTTTTTGTTTAAACCTGATTTTTCAAAAGTTAAAGGTTCAACAATTTTATCCGCTTTGGGACAAGTTTTCTTTAGTATGTCACTTGGTATGGGTATTAATGTTGCATACGGCAGTTATATGAAGGATAGTATGAACATTGGCAAAAGCAGTGTTTTAATAGGCGTAATGGATACAGTTATCGCAATGCTTGCAGGTATGGCTATTTTTCCTGCGGTATTCTCGTTTGGATTAGAGCCAACAGCAGGTCCAGGCTTGTTGTTTGTTGTACTTGCGGAAGTTTTTGCAAGTATGGGACCTATAGTGGGTAGGATATTTGGTGCAATTTTCTTTATGCTTGTTATACTTGCTGCGGTTACTTCGTCAATTGCATTGCTTGAAGTTCCTGTACAATTTATTGTTGAAAGATTCCATATTAACAGAAAATTAGCATCAATGTGTGTGGCAGGTATAGTTTTTGGTATTGGTGCTTTTATTGCAATGTCTTTTGGTGTAAAGGCTTTTCAGGTAGAAGGCGTAGATTTGCTAACATTGTTTGATTCAATAACTAATAAAATTATTTTGCCAATAACGGCTGCAAGTACTTGTTTGCTTGTTGGATATAAAGTTAAACCTAAAAATTTGATGAATGATTTGGGTGCGGATACAAAAAATAAAATTATTATTTACAAAATATGGGGCTTTTTAATTAGATATGTTACGCCTATCGGTATTTTGTGTGTGCTTGGAATTGGTATATACGAAGTTTTTTCAGGACAAGCAGGATTTACTACTATCGAAGGAAAGCTTGCAATTATTTTATCTGCAATAGTACTAGTAGTATTTAGCATTATTGCAAATGTAATTGCTAATTATTTGTATGATAAAAAGCAAAAAAACAGTTTGCAATTGTAATATAACATTGAAAAATATTGTTTGCAAATATAAAAAATTAAAATAAAAAGACTCGATATTTCGGGTCTTTTTTTTGTCAAATAAATGTTTAAAGATTTAAATAATTTTGTTTAAATTATTATTTATTTTTAAATAAATATTTTGTTTGCTAAAAAAAATAAATTGTGTTATAATTTATTAGATAAAATGAGAAGTATTGCAAAATTGCTTTTTATAATAAATTATTACAGAGGTAAAAATGCGGATTTGTTCGCTTGGTAGCGGTAGTAAAGGTAATTGTATTTATATTAATGTCGAAGGTGAAGGTATTGTTATCGATAACGGATTATCTTGCCGTGAGCTAAAAAACAGAATGAATAGTATAGGATTGGATTTGTCTGATATTAATCATATCCTTATCACTCACGACCATAGCGACCACATTAAAGGTGTGGGCATACTTGCAAGAGAGACAGGTTCTATGGTTTATGCACACCCACAATGTTACAAAGCAATTATGGGCAGAGTCGGTGATGTTAATTATTGTGGCGATAATGAAAATTATGAAAACGGGTTTAAAATAGGAAATGTTTTGATTAAACCTTTTCGCACTCCGCACGATGCAGCATATTCAGTAGGTTATAGGATAGAAGGCGAAGGCAAGAGTTTTGCACTTGCTACCGACCTTGGGGTGGTGACAGATTCCATTTTAAAACATCTTATGAATACGGATATTACAATTATAGAATCTAATCACGATATAGAAATGCTAAAAAAAGGCAATTATCCCGATATGCTTAAACGCAGAATTATGAGCAATAGGGGGCATCTTGCAAATATGGAAACAGCAAAAGCTGTGACAAAACTTGCGGAATCTTCTAAAAGGTTTTTGCTTGCACATTTAAGTGAAGATAACAATTTAAAGGAACTTGCGTATAACGAAACAAACAATGTGTTAAAAAAATTGGGTGTAACAAATGAGATAACTCTTGATGTGCTTGACCAGTATAAACCAAGTAAAATATTTGATATTTAATGGCTATGCTTAAAATATAAAGTAAAATAAAATTGGCTAATTTAAATAATAGGGGAAATTAAAATAAAGGTTGCGTATGAAAAAACTTGAAGATATTGATAAAAGTTATTTTGGACCTAGAATGAGCGACGGAGCAGGTGTCTTTGTTGCAGGTTTTGTGTTTTTGTATATTTTTCAGATAGTTTTGCTATTAATTGCAGAGTTAAATGGAATAAATTTGGACGAGCCGCCAGTATGGTTCAATTGGATTATGATGGTTGTAAATCAAGCGGCTTTAGTAAGTGCTGTTGTAGCATATAGTGCTGTATCACATAAACGCTTGCTTGAAGAGAGCAGAATTACTCGTAAACTAAATTACAAACAAGCTTTAATAATACCAGTAATTGCACTAGCAAGTATTTTGGCATTCTTGCCACTTGCAGAAGGGTTTGTAAGGTTAATTTATTTAATCACAAAAGGTAGCCCAAGCGGTGGATTAGATATTGGTACTAAGTGGTGGGAAATTATAATTTCTGTCGTTTTTGTAGCAGTACTTCCTGCAATCGGTGAAGAATTGTTATTCCGTGCAGGCGTTGCAAGAGGACTTAAAAGAAAAAATTATCTTTTTGCAATAATAATGTCAGGTTTATTGTTTTCAATATTCCACGGCAATGCAGAACAAACAGTACACCAATTTTTTATAGGTATGGTATTTGCATATTTGTATTTTGTTACAGGTTCACTTCTTGCATCAATGATTTGTCATTTTGCAAACAACGCTTTTGTAATTATATTTTCTGCAATAACTTCATCAAAAAATGTCAAAATGTCACCTGCTGTGGAAATTTCAATGTATATCGGTATGTTTGTGGTTGGAATAGTAGCGTTGTATTTCTTATTAGGTTACATAATGAAACTTAGTAAAGACGCTAAATATAAGGAAAAAACAAAATATCAATTAAATTGGCTTAAAGATTTGAGTAATACCTTGAAAAATTTGTTTGATGACCCTTGTGACGGCATCAGCTTATACTATGACTTAGAAAAGAAAGGTGCACAAGCAGATAACGCAAATGACCAAAGTAAATATACTAGTCAAATGCCTGCAAATGAGTTTAATAGTCAAAATCAACAAACTATATCTCAAAATAGTAACAATGGACAAAATTTGCAGAAAACGAATAAAAATGTCAATAATAGTCAAGATAACCAAATGGATAAACTTTTGGAAGAAGCAAATTTGCAAACTATAAAAAAACGTAATAAATTTGACTGGTACGCGTTAATTGCAGCTACCGGCATTTCACTTGCAGTTTGGATAATAAACTTAGTCGCTCAGGTATAATTTATGAATATAAATATAGTTTGTATAGGAAAAATTAAGGAAAGTTTTTATCGTGATGCAATTTGCGAATATGCAAAAAGGCTTACAAGATTTTGCAAATTTAATATAATAGAACTGCAAGAGAGCAGACCCAACGGAAATGATATAAACAAAGTACAAATAAATGAAGGTAGGAGCATAATCCCCAAACTAAAAGGTTATATTATTGTTTTGGACTTGGGTGGAAATATGCTTTCAAGTACAGAGCTTGCAAATAAAATTGACAGTTTGCAAAGTGGCGGTGTAAGCGAGATTACTTTTGTTATCGGTGGTTCTTACGGACTATCCGAAGAAGTTAAATGTAAGGCGGATTTAACTTTATGTTTTGGGAAAGTGACTTATCCGCATCAACTTATGAGAGTAATTCTTACTGAACAAATTTATCGTGCTTTTATGATAAATAGTAATTCGGAATATCATAAGTAGTTGTATAAAATAGATTTTTGTTGTTTTGTTTAAAATTTAAAGATTAGCTATTTGTCAAATGCAATCAAAAGTGCATATAATACAAGTAATACATAATGTGAGGTGGTTATATGTATGATGAAGTTGCTTTGGATAAAGATTTAGAAGTTTTAAAAAGTCAAGGTGCAAAAGTTTTTACAATCGGATATACAGTGTTGGGAAGACCTATCAAATGTGTTGTAAAAGGTAATTTGAACGGGCCTTGTGTATTTGTGCAGGCAAGTATGCACGCAAGAGAGTATATAACAACTCCGCTAGTCATTGAAATGATGAAAAATTACAATGGCAGTGTTGGGGTATGGTGCGTGCCAATGGTTAATGTTGACGGCGTACTTTTATGTCAGTATGGCTTAGATAGTGTAAATGACGAAAACCTTCGCAAATTCCTTCTTGATGTAAATGGCGGTAGTCGTGATTTCAGTTTGTGGAAAGCAAATGCAAGAGCAGTTGATTTAAATGTAAATTACAATGCAAAGTGGGGCGAAGGCAGACAAAATGTAACTTATCCCGCACCAAGTGATTATATAGGCAAGTTTCCTGTTTCCGAGCCTGAAAATGTGGCTTTGCGTGATTTAACAAACAAATTGCAACCGGCAGTTACCTTGAGTTATCACACAAAAGGTGAAGTGATTTATTGGGGATTTGAGTGTGTAAAACCTTATTTTGAATACGCTCAAAGAATAAGTAATGTAACAGGTTACCCTATTTTTGAAAGCTTTGATAGTAGCGGTGGCTATAAAGATTGGTATACTGCCACAACTTTCAAGTTAGGACTTACTTTGGAAGTAGTTAGCGGTGATGTGCCTTATCCTATTGATTTGGGAGTTTTGCCAGATGTATATAGGCAAAATCAAGCCGTACTTGAAACTGCAGCTGCAATTGCAGAAGAAATAGAAAGAAGCGAATAACCCATAAATTGTGGAGAGATTATGCAGGATAAAGATTTTATGCTCAAAGCCATTGAACAAGCGGAAATTGCACAAAGCTTTGACGAAGTGCCTATTGGTGCAGTAATAGTTAAAGACGGGAAAATAATTGCTAGCGGTCATAACTATAAGGAAAGAGAGAATTGTGCGGTTTTTCACGCGGAAATTGTGGCAATAATAAATGCGTGTAAAAAACTTAACAATTGGTATTTAGATGGCTGTACTTTGTATGTGACTTTAGAGCCTTGTCCTATGTGTTGTGGGGCGATAGTTAATAGCAGAATCGATAGAGTTGTTTATGGAGCAAAAGACCCAAAAAGTGGCGCGGTGGAAAGTTTGTATAATTTATTGCAAGATAACAGACTAAATCACCAAGTGCAATGTTTGGGCGGGGTGTTAGAAGAGAATTGTGCAAACTTGATATCTGACTTTTTTAAAAGGAAAAGAGAAGAGAAAAAGGCAAAAAAACAATAAAATGAATAATTTATATATAGTAAATAACAATATAAATTTAGATTAATTGATATTTGAAAGAAAAAATCTAGTGGAGTAATTATGTTAATAGTAGGACTTGGAAATCCCGATAAAAAATACGAAAATACATATCATAATGTTGGATTTATGGTAATAGACAAATTGACTGAAATTTTGGGTATAAGCTTGAGAGAAGATGCTTGCCGTGCAAAATATGCAGTAATGTACAAAAATAGTGAAAAGATAATAATTGCAAAACCTATGACATATATGAATTTGTCAGGTGAAGCTGTGGTTGCTTTGAGTAGTAGATATAATATTGATATTGAAAATATAATTGTAATTTATGACGATATCGATTTGCCTGTAGGTGAGATAAGAATAAGAAAAAGTGGTTCTGCAGGTACTCATAATGGTATGAGAAATATTTGCGGTAATCTAAACAGCAACAATTTTCCACGGGTAAGAGTAGGAATTGGCAAACCACAGCCTCCTATGCAATTAGTGGATTATGTACTTAGTCATATAAAAGGCGAAAACAAAGAAATATTAGACAATGCTATTGATAAAGTGGCAAGGTTACTTGCAGATTATATAAACCATAAAGACTTGGAAAAAATGATGCGTGATAGTAAATAATAGCGATTTTTGACGGGTTTTGATAAATAAAATTAAATTGCAAAAAGCAAAAGGAGTTTGACTGTTGGACGAGTGCTTGGTAAATCTCTTAGATTTAAGAGAATTAGGCGGTGTGCTACAAACAATAAGACAAAAGGTGCGTTCAGGCGTAAATACTGCTGTTTTTACAAGTAATCAAGCTGAGCGTATACATATCGCGTGGGGATTGAATCGCCCCACACTTTTTGTCTGCTCTGACAGGGTAAAAGCAAGAGAAGTTTTTGAACAATTTAACGGCTTTGAAAATAATGTAAGTTTGCTTTTTGAGCGTGACGATTTGCTTATGTACAGAAAGCTAAGTGTGTCGTCAGATATCACAGCAAGACTTCGTGCTTTAAATGAATTTATAAGTGGTAAAAGCCGTATAATGGTTGCAACCAGTGAAGCATTATTGCAAATGTTCCCGACAGTTGAAAACCTTCAAAAATCGGTATTAAATTTGGAAATTGCACAAGAAATTTCCTTGCAAAAACTTACTGAAAAGCTAGTGCAAATGGGTTATTTGCGTGTAGATAGCGTAATGGAAAAAGGTGACTTTAGCATAGTTGGTGACATCGTAAGTATTTTTGCGGAAAACAAAGAGTTCCCTGTTAGAATTTCATTTTTTGATGAAGAAATTGAAAGTATAAAGCAGTATGATTTGGAGAGTATGAAATCTACAGATGGTATGGATAGTGTTGAGATTTTCTCACGAATTGATACCACTTTTAGCGAAATTAATTTGGACGAAGTTTTAAGTTTAGCAAGAAAAAATATAAAAGAAATGAATGGCGATGCTAAAACGCGTGCAAAGGAAATTGTAAATGAGCTTGAAAGCAAGATTAATGCGGGCAATTTAAAAAATCTTAATTGGCTACTGCCATTTTGTACAAATTTAAAAGGTATTGAAGAAATTTTACCTAAAGATACGATTGTGATTTTTGATGACCCAAAAAGTATTTATGACCACGCTAAAATATACTATAATGACATTTTAAATCGTGGAAAGAATCTTGTTGAACAAGGGGAGACAACTTCTGCCCACATAAAAGCACTTAGAAAAGTAGATGTTTATACTATGCTTGCGGACAAGTTTTATACTTTGGGGTTTGCAAATATAACAAGTTCCAACCCTATTTTTAATCCGAACGAAATATATAGTATGACAAATCCGCCAGTCCGCAGTTATTATGCAAATTACAATAGTTTGTTTACAGACCTTAAAAACTTTAATCTTAACGGATACAGGATAGTTCTTTGTGCAGGTGACGAGCATACCGCAAGAAGTTTTGTAAGTTCGCTTAAGGATTATAATTTGTACTCAAGGTATACTACGCAGTTAGCGGAAAACTTTACGGGTATTGCGGTAACTCCGTTTGATATTAAAAACGGCTTTAATTATCCATTTGCTAAATTTGTGCTTATTGGTATGCACGAATTGGTAAGAAAACGAGAAAGTGCACCAATAAAAAAGAAAACAAAAACTAATGTGTTTACTATGCCTAAAGTGGGTGACTATGTAGTACACGAAGTACACGGAATAGGTCTTTGTAGCGGCATAGAACAAATAGTTGCTTTTGGCACAAAAAAAGACTTTGTAGTAATTAATTATGCAGAAGGTGCAAAACTTTATATTCCTGCTAATCAAATGGACAAGCTTGAGCGTTATAGCGGTAGCGATAGCGAGCCAAAGCTTAGCAAAATGGGTGGCAGGGAATTCCAAAAACTTAAAGAGAGAGTTAAGCAGTCTGTTAGGGAAATGGCTTTTGATTTGCTTGAACTTTACAGGGCAAGAAGTCAGGCTAAAGGATATGTTTATCCGCCTGATACTTACTGGCAAAAGGAATTTGAAGATTCATTTGAGTATACGGAAACAGATGACCAATTAAAAGCAATTGCGGACATTAAAGCAGATATGGAAAGTGGCGTTGTTATGGATAGATTGCTTTGCGGAGATGTAGGATATGGCAAAACAGAAGTTGCACTCCGTGCCGCATTTAAAACTGTAATGGAAGGAAAGCAAGTGGCAATTTTAGCGCCTACAACCATTCTTGCAAGACAGCACTATAATACAGCACTTGCCAGATTTAATGAAAGCAAGTTAAAATGTGTTTTAATGTCAAGATTTCAAACAAAAGAAGAAATAAAACAAAATTTAGAAAAAATTAAATCGGGAGAAGCAAGTGTAATTGTGGCAACTCATAGATTGCTGTCAAATGATGTTGTTTTTCACGATTTAGGGCTTTTGGTGCTTGACGAAGAGCAAAGGTTTGGTGTTGAGCATAAAGAAAAAATCAAAACATTAAAGAAAAATATAAATGTTTTGACATTATCTGCAACACCAATTCCTAGAACTCTTAATATGGCACTTAGTGGTATACGAGATATTTCCGTACTTGAAACACCGCCAAAACATAGACTTCCGGTTGAAACTTATGTAACAGAACTTACGGACGGACTTTTAATTGATGCAATTAATCGTGAAATTGAAAGAGACGGACAAGTTTATGTGCTTTATAACAGAGTAAATGATATAGAAAAAGTCGCAAGCAAGATAATGACTTTAGTGCCTGATGCAAAAGTTGTTATCGGACACGGACAAATGTCGGATACAGAGCTTGAAGATGCTATTGATAATTTTTATACCAAAAAGGCAAATGTTTTGGTTTGTACTACAATTATTGAAAACGGTATAGACCTAGCAGATGCAAACACTTTAATAGTGTTTGATGCAGATAGATTAGGACTTAGTGCATTATATCAATTGCGTGGTAGAGTGGGTAGGTCAGACAAGCAGGCATATGCTTATTTTACAACCCGTCCGCAAAAAGTGCTTACTAGCGATGCTTTGAAAAGACTTACTGCAATTACCGATTACACAGATTTTGGCAGTGGATTTAAAATTGCAATGCGTGATTTGGAAATTAGGGGTGCAGGTAATGTTTTGGGAAAAGAGCAACACGGACATATTGCTAAAGTCGGTTATGATATGTATTGCAAACTATTAAAAGAAGTTGTTGAAGAGATAAGTGGCGGAGAGATTGTAAATAAATCTGATGTCGATATGAAAGTGGATATTGATAGCTATCTTGACCCAGAGTATATCACTTCTAATGACGAAAAAATCAAAGTTTATAAAGATATCGCAGCACTTCAAAATACCGAAGAGTTAAAAGAAATGTACCTTGATTTAAAAGATAGGTATGGTGAACCTAACGACGGATTATATAATCTTATGTATGTTGCAGTTATAAAAAATATGGCAGCGGAAATAATGGCTTTATCCGTTGAAATCAATCACAAAAAATGTGCTATTAATTTTGATAATAATGTGCTTAAAAATGAAAATGTAATTTTTGCGGTTAGTGATATGGCGGAAGAATGCAGATTTGAAATGAAAGAAAATCCAAGTGTGATTTTTGAGATTAAAGCGCTTAATATTAGGCAAAAATTAGAATTAATGATAAAATTTTTGAAAAAATGCAAAAAAAATTAGTAAAAGTTTAGTAAATCTATTGCTATTTTATTTATAATCTTGTATAATAAGTAGGAAATATTAATTTTTATAGGCAAATTATGCCGTTTCCATATATAAGGAGAGTTATAATGAAAAAAAGACTTATTGTTTTGCTTATAGCCGTAATTTTAATTTTAAGTTGCGTTCTTGCAGGTTGTAATATGATACGATTAAACGAGGAGCGTGATGGTGACCAAGTTGTTGCGACTGTAAAACATAATGGACTTGTTAGGGAAATTACTAAAACAGAGTTCACAAGTTACTTTATTCAATCATTCCAACAATATAGTAGCTATTTTGATTGGACTGCAAAAGAAGCAGGTGAAAACTTCCTTTCTGTTCTTGCAAGACAAAAAATGAATGTTATTCTTGCTGTAGAAAAAGTTTGCGAAGAAAAAGATGTTGAAGTTAATACAACTAAATTTAATAGTATTGTTAAAAGTAATTTGCCAAAAAACAATTCTAAGGGCGATGAAAACACTTTAAATCCAAAAGGTTATGATGTTTATGCAGCATATCTTTTGTCATTGCTTGACCCAGATGAGCAAAAGTATGTTAAAGAGCAAACAAATAAGATTTTTCAAGACGAGTATGACAAATATATTAAAACTCAGCTTGAAAACGACAAGATAAAAGCTGACGAAGAAAATAGCAATAATAATAGTAATAAGACTGAAAATGAAAAATCTCCTAGACCTACTAAAGAAAAGGAAGAAAATAATTCATTTGTAAAAGACAGTACAGTTAAGCAAGAAGATGTTGATAAAATTTTAGATTTCTTTACTGCTTATAAGCCAAATGACAAATCAACTCAATATGAAAAAGAAGCTTATGCAGAAAGAGAAAAGAACTTGAAAAAAACATATTTGACTTATGATTATTATCTTGCTAGTCAAGCAGAATCAAGACTTGTTGCTAAATATCAAGATTATTTTAAAGACGAAAACATTGCAGATATAAAAGTTACTATCGAAGATGGTTATGAAGAGACTTTAAAAGAGCAAATGAAGAGTTATAAAACTTCAAGCAGTTATAAGAGTGCTATTGAGAGCGGTTCAACTGTAATTTACCATAACGGCAGATATGTTAGAGTAAAGAGCATTTTGTTACAATTCTCAGACGAGCAAAAAGCTGTTTTGGATTTTATGAAGAGTAAATTTACAGGTGACAATTTTGAAGAATATATTGAAAATATAAGAAAAGCATTAGTTTTTGGTACTGATATTGTTGATGATTTACAATTGGATAAATATTTTGAAAATGTAAGCGGTTTGAAAGTTTACAAATCAAATCCTGATTATGATTCAACAAAAACAGCGGGTGACCCTGCAAATAACTATGAGCGTGATAAAGACGGAAATTACAAGCACGACGAAAATGGCAAGTTAATAGTTATTAAACCTGCCGAAGAAATGAATTATCCTTATATTGTAAATCCTGATTATAATCCAGAGAATAAGGATAGCGATAAATGGTTGAGCGTACCATTCCTTGATATTATTGCAGAGCTAGGCAATGCTTTAAAAGAAGTAAATGGTAAAGCTGAAACAGAATATAAAGAAAAATATAATTACGACGAAAAATATGCAACTGCAGATGCTGCTACCAAAGAAAAAATGGATATCGGTATGCAAATGTATGTTAACCAAAAGAGAATTGAGTTGTTTGAAGACTGGATTTATCTTGTAAATGACGACTCAGGTATGTTTGAAGGTAATGAATATACTGAAACTCCTGTAGGTAACAGCAGTGATTACGTTGTGGAATATACAGCTTTGGTAAGACAATTACTTTTGGATAATGGTACTCAAGGCAGTGTTAAAGTTGACCAAACAGGTGCTTTAAATCTTAACACAAAATTGCCTAACATTAATGTTACTACTGCAAAAGTTGGAGATAAAGAAGTTGAAATTTATACTGATTCAACAAATGAAATTTCATTTATCGTAAACGATTTTGGTGTTCACATTGTAATGCTTACAACTGTTCCTGTAGATATGGGTTACAATACTGAAGATACTCACTTTACAGTTACAGAAAACAAAGACTTTGATATGACAGAGTTTGAAGACAACGAAATTTATGACACTGCAGATATTGAATTGATTAAGAGAGAAAATTCTTATTACACTCTAAAACTTAATGCGTTTGTTGCATTTGACGAAGAAACAGGTCTTGCTGTTACTTTGGAGGATAAATTGACAGATGAGCTTAAGGCAACTTATGATTCAACATTCTATAGTAATCATAGCAAAAAATTATTTGATATGTATGGCGAAAAAATGTTTGATAGTAAAGACGATAAAGCTGCTGCTGAAGGATATGAGAATTTTAAATTTGAATTGTCATATAAAAAATCAATTTTCAATAATGTTGTAGGCTATGTTAAAAAGCTTTTTAAAGTAGATTAATAAACAAAAATATGCACAATTAAATGTGCATATTTTTTATAAAATAAAATTGTTTTAAAAATATCATAAACAGGGGCTGG
>OFGN01000338.1_pt1 | contig 55153 bp, 50 predicted proteins | sample 1521821 | NCBI WGS metagenome assembly OFGN01 (sample SAMEA3504094, study PRJEB24116) | mouse gut metagenome | biome: mouse gut; feature: mouse-associated habitat; material: faeces | place: Denmark | collected 2011
TTGAAAATCAAAGCAAGGTCGCCTGTCATATAGCCAGACTCAATTGTATCAATACTTGCTTTTTCAACTGCATCTGCGTATTTTACTAAATCCAAGTTATTATCAAGTTGACCACGTTTACGAAAAGCACCTGTCCACGCAAATATAGTTGCTATAGGATTTGTAGAAGTACTTTCGCCTTTTTGATATTTATAATAGTGTCTTGTTACTGTGCCGTGTGCAGCTTCAAACTCCATAACTCCGTCTGGTGCAACCAAAACGCTTGTCATCATAGCAAGACTACCAAAAGCTGTTGCTACCATATCTGACATAACATCGCCGTCATAGTTTTTGCAAGCCCAAATAAAACCACCATTACTACGAACAACTCTTGCAACAGCATCGTCTATCAAAGTATAAAAATATTCAATGCCAGCTTTTTCAAATTTTTCTTTGTACTCAGCTTCAAAAACTTCGTTAAATATATCCTTAAATCTGTGGTCATAAATTTTGCTTATTGTATCTTTTGAAGAAAACCAAACATCTTGTTTTGTTTCCAAAGCATAATTAAAGCAAGATTTTGCAAAACTTACAATTGAATTATCGGTATTGTGCATACCCATACAAACACCGGCTGTTTTTGAATAATCAAAAATCTCTATTTCTCTTGTGCCGTTTTCGTCTTCAACCACAAGTTTAGCTTTGCCGCCTTTTGCAACCTTTGCTTCCACATTTTTATAAATATCACCATAAGCGTGACGAGCGATAGTAATTGGTTTTTCCCAAGTTTGAATATAAGGAGTAATACCTTTTACCAAAATTGGAGAACGGAATACAGTTCCGTCTAAAATCGCCCTTATTGTACCATTTGGTGATTTCCACATTTGCTTTAAATTATATTCGCTCATTCTTTGAGTGTTAGGTGTAATAGTTGCACATTTAACACCAACACCATATTTTTTAATAGCAAGTGATGCGTCAATTGTAACTTGGTCGTTTGTATTATCCCTTTCTACCAATCCTAAATCATAAAATTCTGTTTTTAAATCTACATAAGGCTCAATCAAAATCTCTTTAATCCAGTCCCAAATAAGTCTTGTCATTTCATCCCCTTGCATTTCTACAATAGGAGTTGTCATTTTAATTTTGTTCATAAGTACTTCCTTCCTTGCAAAATAATAATCTTATTATATATCATTTATGGAATTTTTGCAATAGTTTAGGCGAACTATTTTCGCTTAAAGTCAACAAACTGCTATCGAATTTTTTTATCAAAGCTTTATTCTCTTTATATCGTTTTAAACCTTCCATAATCAAAATGTCTGTCAAATCGGTCAAATCAATGCCTATGCTTGCAAACAAGTAGTATGCCATAGACCCCGGTATTGTATTTATTTCATTTAAATACAACTCTTCTTTTTCTCTATCATACAAATAATCCACTCTGACAACGCCAAACAATCCAAGTTCTTTATATACTTTTTTGGTTGTATCCAAAATTTTGTTTTTAAGACTGGCTGTCATTTCAAATTTTTCTTGTTTAGCTTTTCCTTCAAACATTAAATACTTGTCGTCAAAATCCAAAATTTCCTTACTGCGTAAAGGAATATCAACTTCACTTAGCAAAATTTCATTGTCACAATAAACTGCACCTGAGTTAAATTCTATAAGATTATCGACTTTTTCTTCTAGCAGTGCAAACTTATCATATCTTAAAGCATTTTGAATTGCCTTATAAATTTGCTTACTATCTGTCACTGCCTGAACGCCAACCGAAGAGCCTAAACTATTAGGTTTAACAACAACGCTATTATTAAACTCATTAAATATTTCAACAACTTCGTCTTCGGTTATTTTATCGTCAACTAGCATATATTTTACATTATTAACCCCGATTTTTGTAAGGTATGTGTGAGTAAGTGCTTTATCCATACAAATTGCAGACCTTGCAATATCTGTACTTGTATAAGGTATATCGTAAAGCTCAAGTAGCCCTTGCAAACCGCCGTTTTCACAGTTTCCGCCGTGTGTGCATAGCAGTGCAATGTCTATGTCAATACTTTTTTCTTTAAACTTACTTTTTGCAAAAACTAGTTTTTTATTATCTATGTATACTTGTTTAAAATACGCTTTATTAAACTTGGTATAAATTCCTACGCTTAGTGCTTTTTGTGAGTCAACAACCCAAAATTTATTATCACGCACATAAACAGCTAATGCTTGATACTTGCTTACGTCTAATGCTGACATTGCACCTATACCAGTTATTACGCTAATATCAGATTCTACACTATCTCCACCAAAAAATACAGCAACTTTTAACATAACTACCTCCTAATAATTATCCGGCAAATCATTTAGCAATAAAAGTACATCACCTGCACGCAAAGTGTCTTTAAACGCTGTTTGTGCTTCTCTTAAATTTTTATACCTAATTATTCTTGTAGGATTATATCCGCTATCAACAAGTCCTTTTTGTAGTTTATCACCCAATTTTCCAACCAAAATTGCAATATCTGCAACGCTAGACATTTTGACACCTAAATTGTAGTTAATTTCGTCTTCTTTTTCGCCACCTTCAACAATGCCTTGACATAACACAACTTTTCTGCTGTCAAACATTGACAATGTATCAAGTGCAACCTTTGCCCCTACTTCGTTTGAATTATAGCTATCGTCAATAATGGTAATTCCATTTGCTTTTATTACTTCAAGCCTATGCGGAGTAAACTCAAGTTTTTCAATTCCATAGCTTATGCTATCAATATCCATTCCAAGTCCAACTGCAACGGTAACTGCTAGTAAGATATTTTCCATATTATGTCTACCAATCAATTTGGTTTTACAACTTCTTACGCTATCACCAATTTTCAAATCAAACAAAGTACCTTCTGTTGTTGTAATCAAATTTTCAGCACATACTTCGCCATTATCTATACTTGTAAGCACTTTGTTTTTTAAAGCACATCTGTCATACATATTTTTAACTCTTGCATTTTCGCCATTAAATACTGCAATTCCGTTACTATCAAGTGCTTCTATAAGCTCATATTTGCCACGCATAACATCTTCTACACTTCCAAACGTTTTAAGATGCTGACCTGCTATACCCGTAATAACACCTACTTGCGGTTTTAAAGCTTTTGCAATTTTTGCAACATCACCTATTTTTCTAGCACCTATTTCCATTATAAAAACTTGAGTACTATCAGTTATTTCATTAACGCTTTTTGCAAGCCCCATTGGTGTATTATAACTAAATGGCGATGCCACAACTTCAAATGATTCACTAAGTATAGTTGCCATAATATTTTTTACTGAAGTCTTACCATAAGACCCAGTAATACCGATTTTCATAAGGTTTTGGCACTCGTCAAGTTTTTTTACCGCCTTTTGAAAGTACTTGTTTTGGATATGTTTTTCTAGTGGGCTTATAATTATAAACGCCAATCTTACCACAAGCGGTGACAATAAAAAGTTTATCCAAACATAATAAAAAATGCTAAGCTTAGTGTAAACGGATAAATAATAAATACCGCCAAACAAACAAAGTGTCAAAATTGTAAATACCACAAAGTAACGCATTATTCTTGCAGTTACCACAAGTGGTGTTTTGGATTTTCTTACTAAATCGACCAAAACATATACAAGAGAAGGCACACAAAATGCAATAAGCATTACATACCATAACGCAAAATTGAAAAGTGATAAAATCAAACAAATAATCTCACCAAATAGCAATGCTATGTAAAGCCCTATTTGATAGGACATTTCAGCCCCATAAAAGCCTAAACTATAACCTTGAAGTTGCATTATATTTATATTTCTGATTGCAACAAGTATAAGCAATATTGCAAGCACAACACATACAATAATCTCCATAAAAAAACCTCCTTTATTTTCCACAAAAACTTCTTAAACAATTATAAAATGTGCTTTTTGATTGCAAATAACTGAAATGTCCACAATTTTCAATTACAATCAATCTTGAGTTCTTTATTTTTTTGTTAAATGTTTTTGCAAACTCTAAAGGAGTTTCCTTATCTTCTTTTCCCCAATATATCAATGTCGGGATTGTTATTTTTTCTATTTCTTTATTTTGATAATGATTTACTATATTTATAAAGGTCTGTTTCATTATAGGAGACAATGTTTTATAGTCATCTGAGCCGTAATTTTCTATATTAAGACCTAACTTCTTTTTTAATTTATAAGTATAAACTTTGTAATAATATTTAATTCCACGCTTTGGCTTTAACCCTGCACTATCTAGTAAAACTAGTTTATCACATAGGTTGTTTGCCGCAAGTTTTATTCCTACTCTGCCACCAAAGGAGTGTCCTACAACGATTATTTCACTTGCTTGAACTTTTGAAATACACTCTCTTACATAATGATAATAATCATAAATATTCAGTACTTCTTCAGGTTCTTTCTCAAAAAAAGATATAAGCATACACTTATATCTATCACTCAGCATCTGTGCAATTTCCGCAAAGCTTTCAAATCCACCGCCAAAGCCGTGCAAAAACACTATTAATTTGTCCCCGTTTCCAATAACTTTATAGTCGATACTAAACACCCCCGTAAGCATAAATCAATGCGTCTTCGCCGTCCTTGTAGTATCTCTTTCTGCGACTTATCAATTTAAATCCACAGCTCTCATAAAGTTTTTGTGCTATTGTATTACTTTCTCTTACTTCCAAAAATATTTGGTCTATCTTATTTTTATTAGCAACATTTATAATTTCCATAACTAGCTTTTTTCCAAAGCCTTTGCCACGATATTCAGGTAAAACTGCTATGTTTGTTATATCCCCGCTAGGGTACAATCCTGCATAACCAATAACCATATCGTCACTGCAACAAACCACCATAATACAGCTACTTTCCATAGACTTCTCAATCATACTTTCCGTCCAAGGCTGCAAAAAGCACCGATTTTCGATGGTTTTTATACTATTTATATCTGATTTTGTGGCAAGTCTTAACATTCCGCTTCTCTCTCCGCTTGTGATTTTTTTAGGTATAACGGAACAAACATATCTACAAAATTTTTACTCTCAATTTTATCTTTTACACAACTTACGATGTTATCAATATTTCTTTCTCCATTCCATATAATAACTTCGCCTTCAAAGCTTGCAATTTCCTTTTCTGTTATATTAAGTAATGCAACTTCTTTGCCGTTATTATACTCAGCTGCATAGTAATTGCCGTGTCTGCAATCAAGTGCAACTAAAATATTGTTAATATTATTATATGCAATACTCTCAAAAGTGTTAATAGCAATTCTATTACTTCCTACTGCAAACGCAATGGCATTGCAAGTACTTACACCAAGTCTAATACCAGTAAAAGACCCAGGGCCCACCACACAAGCAATGTTTTCAATTTCATTTATTTTAAGACCGCTTTTATTTAATAGTTCGTCCACTTTAGGAAGTAAAACGCTATTATGTTTTTTATTGCCACTACTTGTGCTATAAAAAATTTCGCCATTATTATAAAGCAAAACAAAAAGCTCATTTTGGCAACTATCTATAAACAAAAAATTCATTATTCCCCCCAATTTATCACAAACTTGCGTGAATTATCGCCTATTTTTTCAATGCTGATATTTATCAAAATTTTATTGTCAGGAAATTCGGTAAATTTGTTCCACTCAATAACACAAATGCCTTTTTCATACAAATTATCTGTAATTCCAAGTTCAAAAAGTTCGTCTTCATTTTCCACTCTATACATATCATAATGTGAAAGTTTAAACTTGGCATCATACTCTTTCATAAATGCAAAAGTTGGGCTAGTAACAATTTCATTTACACCTAAGGCTGCAAAAAGTGCTTTGGTAAAAGTGGTTTTACCTGCACCTAAATCACCTTTAAGCAAAATTATTTCCTTCCCTTCAAGCTTTTTAGCAATTAGCTCTGCCAATTCTTCTGTATTTTCTAAACTATTTGATATATATTCCATACCGCTATTATATAACTTTTTTTTGTTAATTGCAATTAAATAGTTGCATATTTTGATATATAGTTGTATACTATTATTATAAAATAGTTAAAAGTCAATTTTAATTATTTTAAATATAAATATTTAACTTTGGGGCAAGGTGAAATTCCTTACCGACGGTGACAGCCCGTGAACATTGCTTGCAATGCCGAATAGGTGCAATTCCTATGCCGACAGTAAAGTCTGGATGAGAAAAGTTAATTTAAAAGAAAATTCATATTTTAAGCAAAAGTAAACAAAACTACTTAGCAAAAATAAGATTTTTCTGAAAGTTTTCCTATCATACCCAAAGTGCGGTATGATTTTTTATTTTGGAGGACTTTTTTATGAAAACAAAGCTTTTCAACACACGAAAAATCACTGGTATGGCAATACTTTCCGCACTTAGCATAGTGTTACTCTACATACCGGGATTACGATTCCCTATTATTACATTAACTCCGTTTTTGGAATATGATGCTTGTGACATTCCAATTATGTTTACAACATTCGCCTATGGTCCTATATCCGGATTGATAGTTACTTTTATTGTAAGCGTTGTTCAGGGTGTTACAGTTTCCAGTCAAAGTGGCTTTTATGGCATATTAATGCACATTTTGGCAACAGGTTCTTTTTCACTTAGTGCAGGTTTCTTATTTGCTTTTTTGAAAAAGAAAAAGCTTAACCAAATCGCATCACTTGCTATTTCCACATTAGTCGGTTCTATTTGTTGGCTTGTAATAATGGTTTTTGCAAATATGGCTATTACACCACTATTTATGAAAGTACCTTTTAGCGAACTTATGAAATTAATGTTACCTGCAATAATTCCGTTTAACTTGATAAAAGCTAGTGCAAATGGTGTAATCGGCGCTATTTTATATATTCCACTACATAAAAGTGTATCAAAATACCTTGACAAACAGGTTGTTACCGATGAAGATTTAGCAGCAGCTTCGCAAGTTTATGATAGCACGCAAAATGGACAAATAAACAATTCGCAAAGCTTTGAAAATGAGCAAATTCTATCTAATGATTCAGTTAGTATGAAAAATGATAATATTTCTAATTCAAATCAAGATAATACTCAAAATACACAAAACTAAATAAATATCCCCACGTTAAACGTGGGGTTTTTCACATACGGGTATAACCCTTGTTACTAGCAACGCTTTGCTAAGCGTATATGACTTGACACCTGCATGCCAGTCCTACTTCTCTACTTTAAACGGGTCGTCGGAAAAATCCATCTTTATCTGTTCTCCAAGTTGGTCTTCTTTTAACTGATTTGCTATATATTCTTTTATTCTAGCTGTATTTTTTCCGACTGTATCTACGTAATAGCCTTTACACCAGAACTCTCTATTTCGATACTTAAATTTCATATTTCCCCAACGCTCATATATCATCAACGCACTTTTCCCTTTTAGAAATCCCAAAAAACTAGCTACGCTAATTTTTGGTGGGATTTCTATTAGCATATGTACATGATCTATACATACCTCTGCTTCTACTATGTTTACTCCTTTCCATTTGCACAATTCTCGCAGAATTGCTCCTATTTCTAATCTCTTTTCTCCATAAAATGCTTTACGTCTATATTTTGGTGCAAATACTACATGGTACTTGCAATTCCACTTCGAATGTGCTAAACTATGTATGTCATTCATTTGAATGTCCTCCTTTTGTTTTTTTAATTGTAGATGTCAAGCCACAATTATATTTTAACAAAAGGAGTTTTATTTTTCAAGACTCATATGTTTAACATCTTTTGAACTCACGTGCCTAGCACGTGGTTTTCTTATACAAAAAACAAGCAGATTTTATTCTGCCTGTTTTTTAACATTAATAGTTATTTAAATTGCTTGATTTTTCTAATATATCCATTAATACAGCACTGTCTGCACTGGTTATGCCGCCTGTATTTAATATTAAAGCAGATAATATTTGATAATCTTTCAAACTATCTTTATCGCCATTAATAAGCTCTCTTAAATACATAATATCACTCGCACTCAATCTTCCGTCACCATTTAAGTCACCTAGTACAGATATATATGTTCTTCCACTTCCATTTATCTCGTAATACCAACCTGTGCCTACTACCGCATTATCGTCTGTGATTTGTGTTTCTCGATTATTATATATTGTTATTTGTGCTGTATTTACGCCTAGTGTAGCTAACTTTGCTTTAAACTCACTTACTTTTGTGTTAACAGATATATTACCTATTACATTAGTTGCTGTTTCGCTTACTACTCTATTATACTTTTCATTCTCTTTATTTAATGTTAAATATGTGTAATTAGTAGTTTCATTTTTAGCTGTGCTAAAGAATGTAGTTATATCTATATTTCCGCTTATTACATTATGCAATATCTCACTATCTATATTAGTTACTCCGCCTTTATTGTTTACCATTGCTGCAAGTCTATACTCTACATCTATACTATTTAGTATACTATTATCTTTTGCTATCTCTCTTAGGTATGCAATGTCACTTGCAGTTATTCTTCCGTCACCATTTATGTCGCCTAATACGGATAAATATACTGTGTCAAAAGCTGTCGCGCTTGTACTATTTTCAAACAACTCTACTTTGTATCCTGTACCTACTATTTGTTTTCCCACGCTATCAGTTATTTCCCCATTACTTGCTATTCCGTCAAATACTACAACATTGTTGTTATCATACACTTTGATTAATTTTAAATCATTTCTTAAGTTACTTAAAAATACAGATAATTTTGTGTTTACGCTAATCCCACCCATTACATATCTGTTATTTCCATTTATTAATGTTATATCTGTATCATTCACTTTATGAAAATATTTTCCGCTTGAATAACTCTTTCTTACATTATTGTCTTTGTAAATGTATTCATATCCCGAAATATCATTTGGCAAAATACCGCTATGTATAATCTCAAAGTCATAATTCAAATTAGCTATACTACCATCTGTCCAAGTTGTGTTATAGTTATCTTTCAATTTGACAACAGCTGTATATTTGCCAGGCAATGTTTGCCTATTATACTTTATTTCCATTGTATTTGCATCAAAGTTTTCAGGCATAAAATTAATTTGACTATTATTTGTATACATAAACACATATTGTTTATTAACAGGCTTTGCAATTTTAGTCTTTGTCTTTTCTATTGTTACATTAAAGGTTGGGTTCAAATAATTTCCGTCTGCATAAAATGCGTAATTACCAGGCTCAACAATTGCAAAAGTTGTACCATTGACTTTGTTGCTTGCGGTTGTATTTTTATAAAAACTACCACCGCCTATACTTATATTGTAACCACCTGATTTATATGGTAATGTCACACTGGAATTAGTTGTTTTTTCATTCGCAGTAGCTCCCCAACTCCAATTAATTTTGGATGTAGGCTTTGTGCCAGTTTTTAACATTACTTCATTAGAGTTTTTTGCTACAATATATCCATCTTTATCTGAAAAAAAGAATCTATCTGGTGACATAGTATTGCCACTACTTGTATAATCACTAGCAAAATTGCCACTTCCTATATAAGTTATACCTATATAAGTATTTTTTCCGTCTTTCATTAAATTTTCTATAATTTTTAAAGTTGCAATAACTCCAAGATTATTAATTTCCCCATTAAGCGTATTATTATATATTTTCAATCCTGCACCTATTTTTGTGCTAACTTCAAATGAAGCACCGCCACCAAAACGCTGACCAGCATTATTATTTATAATAGTACAATCTTTCACAATTCCTTCACAAGTCAAGCTTGATGCAATTCTTAAACCGCCGGCATAAGTATTAGATTCATTATTATTTATATAAGCACCTGAAACATTAACACTATCACATATACCGCCTATACGAATACCACCGCCGCAATGTTCAGAATAGTTGTACTCATAAATTCCGCCAGTGATATTTACATTTGTAGTATCATAAAAAACTCCGCCACCTTCTCCTATGCTGGTTAAAGCCTTATTGTAAGAAATTATCCCTCCACTAATGCTAGAGTCACCCACTACACAATAAATTCCGCCACCAAAGCCATTAGCCATATTTTTATGTATAAGCCCACCATTTATAATGATATTGGAATGTGAATCTGCATATATGCCACCACCATTATTATTAGCATTACTATTGGCAATATTATTGCATATCAATCCATTATTCATTATCAAAGTTGAATTGATATGAGAATGCACAGCTCCACCATTAAAACCAGTGTTATTGCAAATCATTCCACTATTTATAGTAAGCAAACAATTATCTTCCATATAAATAGCTCCTGCATTATTGTCATCAAATCCACCTGTGATTTTACCTGCTCCAAACACAGATAAATCTCTATCAGGGTTTGCTTTATAAGCATCTAATATTTTTGCATAATCAAACTGACTATCTTTTATAGTCAAAGTGCTTTGATATAAAACAATTACTTGTCCACGTCTTCTTGCAGCTGTTAACTCTCTACTTATTGTATGCCCATTTAAATCAAGTGTAATATTAGCAGTTGGTGGTACTTGTATTCTTCCTTCATTTAGTCCAGCACCTGTACCAAAAGAAGTAGTGTAAGATGCGTCACTTTCTGCAATCCAATCCGCCATTAAAGTAACCAAAATATGCTTACCGGTCAACGACTTTTCAATAGCTTGACTCCATTTTTCTGCTTGTTCGCTACAAGTCTTTCCGTCAAGTAAAATTTCTTCTGCAATAGGTACACTTTCATAAGTTGCAGTATTTGTTATCTTTTCGTCATTTGTTAAATTTGCGTTACTACTGGCTTCCTGCAAAGTATACGTTAAACTGCAACAAACTAGTAAAAGACAAGATATAAAAATAGCAAAAAATACTATTCCCACACGCTTTATACATTTTGCCATAATAAAACTCTCCTTTTATTTAGTACATAGAATAAGTATATCTATGTACTTTTTTGAAGATTTTTTTGTCTTGAATATGTATTTTTTGTTAAATTTAGCTAAATATCTTACAAAGTATTGAGCGTAGCCTTGACAAAAGCTTACATTTTAACCTATAATATACCATATAAATGTACATAGATATACTTATTCTATGTACTCTTTTTTTACATTTCCAACCACTATTTTTGCCATTTACCCCCGATTTTTGGTGGGATTATTGCGTAAAATGACTAAATTTCATTTTTTAAACTTTACACAAAAATAAACAGCATAAAACTAATGTTTTATACTGCTTGATAACAAAGTAATTTTTTATTTATTTTGTAATTTTTAAGAAATTTTATGGCTCAAATAAGCTTTTAAATCTGTACACTCATGTTATAATTCTAGCCAATTTATAATAGAAAATATTTTTTATATTATATCTAATTTTGATAAGTTATTTCGCATTTTTTAAAGTTTGATTATACTCTTTAATATCGGCAAGGATAATTTTTGCTTGCCTGTTTTTATCGTCATAAGTTTCTCTATCGATAGCACCTAACCTTAAAAGATAATCGCCGTACACTTCGTGAGTAACCATTCCTTCTGTAGCAATATCTTCTTTTTTAAGTACTTTTCCTATAGTTTTAAAAATTAATCCCAAATCATAAAAGAAACCCATTTTGTCAATATACTCTAAGTCATAGTTAAACTTTTCTTCCCAAGTTATATTGTTTCTTCCGCTAATTTGAGCAAGTCCTGTAAGTCCCGGTTTTACAAGTTGTCTGCGATAAGCATCTTCGCTGTAAAACATCATATCAGATACTAGGTGCGGACGCGGGCCAACAACACTAACTTGTCCTAGTATGATATTAATAAGTCCTGGCAACTCGTCCAATGATGTATTTCTTAACATTTTACCAAACTTAGTAAGGCGAACATCGTCAGGCAACAAATTGCCTTCTGCATCTCTTTCGTTTGTCATTGACCTAAATTTATAAATCTTAATGATTTTACCATTAAGTCCTGGTCTTGCCTGCTCAAAAAATGGATTACCTTTCATTTTTATTGCAACCATAATCATTATTATAGGAAATATCAAGGTTACATTTAGTAATAAAAATAAGCTTAAGCTAGATACCAAATCAAATGCTCTTTTAAAAAATCTTTTAAATATATTAGGCAATTTTTTGCCTTTTTCATTTTTATAAGGATAATTAACAGCACTTTCCTCTTTTTTATCCGCTGTTTCAATATTGAGCGTATTGTCGCAAATATTCTCATTTAATAATTCTTCGTTTGCCATATTTTTAATCCCCTCTTTATTTTCCTTTGTTGATTATTTTTGTCCAATTTGCTTTTAATTAAAATAATATTGTCAAATATATCTATATTAATATTCTATTTTTTATCTTTTTTAAACTCAGCACGAAACTCTTTCAAAACTTTTCGATATTTTTTTGCACGGATTATTTCTTCCTTAATTGCAAAATATCTGTCATCTGCCCCAACCATTTTCAAAAATTCTTTTCTTTTTGAAAGCAACATAAAAATAGGCGTTCCTATTATACCGACTGCAATAAATTCTCCTGCCATAATTGTTGCAAGAGACAACCAAAATGGTTCGTGTAGCACCAAATTAAACTCTAAAGCTACAAACACAGTACACAAAACGGGTGGAATAAACGCAAGATAATCTCTTGGCAAAAACCTAATTGCAATAACCGCTATAATTGTGCCTAATGTTCCAAACAATAAGTCAATCCAACCAAGTGGTGAAAACAAATTTACAAAAAAGCAACCTATTATCATTGAATAGCAATAATCACGATTGTAAAAGCAAAGTAACACCAACATTTCAGAAAAGCGGATTTGTATTAGCCCGAAAGTAAGTGGTGCTATTGCTAGCGATAAAGCAACATATAAAGCTGTAATTATAGCTATCCTAACCAATTTAACTGCACGATTTCTCATAGACTGCCCACTCCAAAATCTGTGTTATTGTACAGATAATCTATATTGTCAAGTGACCTTAACATATCGCCATATTTCCTGTCAAACCATTTTATAAGTCCTTCATCTGCTTTTATAGGAGTGTTGTTATTGCAATAAACATTTACGCACCCATACTTAAAATTGTTTATCAAAATATCTATATCTTTTGATATACTTTCTTTTGTTTGACCACAGATTCCAACCATTAAACAGATTGAATCAAAGTATTTTGCAACTTGTTGTGGACTATCAAACACAACACCTTTCTTTAAGACTTTATTGCGAAAATGTTCGTCAAATGTTTCTATCCCGCACTTAAAAATAATGTCTATACCAAAAAAATCTCTTATTTCGTCAAGTCTATCCTTATAAGAATAATAACACTCAAAATAAAGTTTTTTATGTTTTTTTGCACACATACTGCTTTATTTTGTTTAAAGTTTTGCTATCAAGTTCAAAAACGCTACCTGAGTTTATAACTTCAAGTGCGGAATATTTACCCGTAACTTTATCCAAAACTTCGCTGTTTACACAAAAACATTCTTCTTCACTTTTGCAATTATCTTGGATATAATCGCAAAAAGCACACCTACCCCAAATACAAGGGCGACCTTTCAAAAGTACAATTTCCCTTTTGTTTTTAGTTCCTACAGAACTTGAATACCTATTCATTTTTATTCTCCTTGTTTTGTTGTTTTAAGAGTTGGTTACCAAGCACAACTCTGATTATGACTTTAAAATTTGTAGGTTATTTAAAATAATACCTGAATTGTATTAAAGACATATACATTATTATTCTATATGCTTTATCAAATAAAGTCAACCATTTATCAAACAAATACCACCTTAAAAGCTTTAATTTTAAGGTGGTAATCAATAATTTTTATAACTTTTAAATTTAGTACCGATTTTTGAATGTTTTTTTTGACTAACTTATCAATGACAAGATGTTGTGCAAGAAGAATTTTGTGCAATCAAACTTCCTACCAAATCGTTAATATCCAAATCTTGCTCTTTTACATAAGCTTCCAAATCTTTAACAATGTCATAGCTTGCCATTGGATTAAACACATTTGCTGCACCTACTTGAACGGCTGCTGCCCCGCAAATCATAAATTCTAGCACATCGGTATAAGTCATAATTCCGCCCATACCAACAACAGGAATTTTAACGGCATTATAGCAATCCCAAACCATTTTAAGTGCAACTGGCTTGCAGCAAGGTCCTGAAATACCGCCGTGGTTATTTGACAAAATAGGTCTTCTTGTTTTGTAGTTTACAACCATACCACTTAAAGTATTGATTAATGAAACACTATCCGCACCGCCAGCTTCCGCTGCTCTTGCATTGTCACTGATATTTGCTACATTTGGTGTAAGCTTTACCATAAGTGGTTTTTTGCAAACATCACGAACGGCACGAGTAACTTGCTCTACATTTTTAGGGTCGACGCCAAGTGATGCTCCACCTGCTTTAACATTAGGACAAGAAATATTAAGCTCAACCATATCCACGCCGTCAACAGAAACTTTTTCGCACATTTTGATATAATCTTCAATAGTGCTACCTGCTACATTGGCAATTATTCTTGTATCCACAGTTTTAAGCCAAGGCAAATGCTCACTCAAAAAGTAATCAACACCGGGGTTTTGAAGTCCTACGCAGTTTATCATACCACTTTTTATCTCTGTAATTCTTGGAGTAGGATTACCTGCTTTTTCTGCTATAGTCATACCTTTTGTAGAAATACCGCCAAGCACAGACAAATCATAATATTGGCTGTACTCTCTTCCAAAACCAAAAGTTCCTGAAGCTGTAATAATAGGATTTTTAAATTCTACACCTGCAATATTAACTTTTAAATTACTCATAGTACAATGTCCTCCAATTTAAAGATAGGTCCGTCCGCACAAGCACGCAAATATTTTTCGCCGTTTGCGGTTTTTACTTTGCAGTTGCAAACAAGGCAAGCACCAATACCACAGCCCATTCTTCTCTCTAAAGATACATAAATAGGAATATCAATACCTTCCATTTCCTTCTTTAGTGCTTTATACATAACTTCAGGTCCGCAGCACACGATTACATCTGGTTTAACATAATCTAAGCTTTGTTTTAATAAAGATGTAACAAAACCTTTAACGCCCGCGCTACCATCATCTGTTGCAATATAAACTTCACCTTTCTTTCTTAGCTCATCAACAAAAACAGCTTTGCTTTTGTTTGCGAAACCTAAAAATGATACATACTCCAAGTCAGGGTCGGCTGTCGGAATAGCTGGCAATACTGCAACGCCCATACCGCCACCTACCATTGCAACTTTTTTGACATTGCTGTCAAAGTAAAAGCCGTTTCCTAATGGGAATAGTGCTTTTAAAGTATCTCCTTCCTTTAGAGTACTCAAAATAGCTGTTCCTTCACCTACTACAGCATAAGCAACAGTAATTGTCTTTTCCTTTTTATCAAAATCAGCAATGCAGAATGGTCTTCTAAGCAAATGTACTTCATTTGGAATTGCTATATGAATAAATTGACCGCCACGAATATCGCAAGGGAAATCAAAAACTTGCAATTTCATTTCATAAATATCTTTTGCTACCAATTTATTGCTGATTATTGTAACTATTCTATCCTTTTTCATTTTAACTCCTAAGCTAAACTTTTTATAATTTTAAAATTATGATTATGCGGGAATTTTAATAATTTTATAAAATCCCCAAATCATAAATTTTTAATTTACTACAATATTTATTTTTACCTAAAAAATCAATTATTAACCTATTATAAAAGTGATTTTACAACTTTTTATGTTTAATTGATTTTTTTCAACTGCTTAAATCAAAACTGCTAAAAATTATTTCAAGTCTTGCAAAGCAAATGGTTTTAAGTCTTTTTCTGTTTTATTAAGTTTTAAAGCTTGACATAATGCCATAGCAGTATCAACACTTGTCAAACAAGAAATACCCAAGTCAACAGCAGTTCTTCTTATCTTAAATCCGTCTCTTGAAGATTGACGACCTTTAGTAGGAGTGTTGATAATAAGTTCTATTATTCCCTTTTTAGCAAGGTATACAATATCGCCGTTTCTCTTTTCTACCAATTTGTTAACTGCCATTGCATATATATCGTGTTCTGCAAGGAATTTAGCTGTACCTACAGTTGCAAAAATCTTAAAGCCTAAATCATTTAAAGCTTGAGCTACAGGCAATATTTCCTTTTTAAAGTTATCTGAAACGCTTATTACAACGCCGCTATCGTGGTGCAAATTAATACCGCTTGCAATCATACCTTTTAGCAATGCTTCAGGATAGCTTTCGCCAATACCCAAAACTTCACCTGTTGATTTCATCTCTGGGCTTGCTGAAATTTCCAAATCTGGCAATTTCTCACTTGAGAATACAGGAACTTTAACTGCCACAACATCTGCTTTTTTGTAAAGACCTGTGCCATAACCCAAACTTTCTACGCTTTCGCCCAAAGCACATCTCAAAGCAAGTTGTACCATTGGAAGATTTGTAACTTTGCTAATGTAAGGCACTGTTCTTGAAGAACGTGGGTTAACTTCAATAATGTAAAGTTCGTTGTTTGCAATTATGTATTGAATGTTGATTAAACCTTTAGTATTTAAAGCAACAGCAAGGCGTTTTGTAACATCGATAATGCGTTTTGTCATTTCATCTGAAATGTGCATTGGTGGATAAACGCTAATACTATCACCACTATGAACGCCCGCTCTTTCAATATGTTCCATAATACCCGGAATCAAAATATCTTTTCCGTCGCTTATAGCATCAACTTCAACTTCCATACCTGTTACATATTTGTCTATCAAAATAGGGTGTTCTTGTTCCACACTATTAACAATGTTCATATACTCAACAAGGTCTGTTTCATTATAGGCAATTTCCATACCTTGTCCGCCAAGTACATAACTAGGTCTTACTAGTACTGGGTAACCAAGTCTTTCGCCAACTGCTATAGCTTCAACTGCAGTAAATACAGTATCTCCTTTAGGTCTTGTCAAATCTAGTTCTGTAAGTACATTGTCAAACACTTCTCTGTCTTCTGCAGCATCAATGTCTTTTGGTTGTGTACCAATAATTTTGTATCCTGCATCGCTAACAGCTTTTGTAAGTTTGATTGCTGTTTGTCCGCCAAACTGAACAACTACGCCTACAGGTTTTTCAATAGCAAGAATATTTAATGTTTCTTCCACAGTCAAAGGCTCAAAATACAATCTGTCTGCAGTATCAAAGTCTGTTGAAACTGTTTCAGGGTTATTGTTGATAATAACTGTTCTGTAACCTGCTTTTCTTAATGCCCAAGTACAATGTACGCTGCAATAGTCAAACTCAACACCTTGACCTATACGAATAGGACCACTACCTAAAACAACAACTGTTTTTTCATTTTGTTTTGGTGTAACAACTTTATTTTCATACTTGCTGTAGTAATAAGGACTTCCGCCTTCTGCACCGCCACTAACAACATCTATCAAGCCATAACTTGGATAAATATCATATTTTTCTCTAAGCTCTTTAATTTCTATTTCAGCACAGCCTGCAAGTCTTGCAATGTGTTTATCAGATAAACCAAGAACTTTATATTCCTTCAAAAGCTCGCTTGTTAAGCCTTTAATACCGATTTTCGCAATATTATTTTCTGCCAAAGCAATTTTTTGCATCTCTTCCAAAAACCAAGGAGTGATTTGAGTAATTTTATTAATTTGCTCTACAGTTGCACCCATTTTTAGTGCTTGCATAATAACAAAAATTCTCTCATCGTTTTTGATTGCAACTAGCTCAAGCACTTGCTCTAAAGTCAAATCGCTGTATTTATCAAGTGTTGTACCATTGATATTAAGCTCCAATGACCTAATTGCTTTTAAGAAAGAACCTGTGAAATTATTGCTAATTGACATTACTTCGCCTGTTGCTTTCATTCTTGTACCTAGCATTTTGTTTGCTTGAGTAAATTTATCAAACGGCCAGCGTGGGAATTTGCAAACCACATAATCTACATTAGGAGATTTGTGAGCAAAAGTCATACCTGTTTTGCTACTTACGATTTCGTCCAAGTTATAACCGATTGCAACCAAAGCACTAACTCTTGCAATTGGGTAACCAGTTGCTTTTGATGCTAAAGCTGAAGAACGGCTAACGCGTGGGTTAACTTCTATCAAATAATATTTATCGCTATCCACTGACAAAGCGTATTGGATATTGCAACCACCTTCGATTCCCAAAGCATTGATAATCTTAAGTGATGCGTCTTTTAGCATTTTTAATTGTCTTGGCTCTAAAGTTTGACAAGGTGCAACAACTACGCTATCGCCTGTATGTATACCAACTGGGTCAACGTTTTCCATATCGCAAACGATAATTGCGTGACCAGATTTATCTCTCATTACTTCAAACTCTATCTCTTTATAGCCTGCAACGCTTTTTTCTACAAGAATTTGTCCTACTCTTGAAGCTTTTATACCGCTTGCTGCGATTTCCTTAAGTTCTGCCATAGTCTCTGCAATACCGCCACCGGTACCACCCAATGTGTATGCAGGTCTTATAATGATAGGCAAACCATTCTTTTCTGCAAAATCAACAGCATCTTCAACATTGCTAACAATTACACTATCAATAACAGGCTCGCCAATCTCAAGCATAGTGTCTTTAAACATTTCTCTGTCTTCTGCTTTTTTGATTGTATCCACATTTGTACCAAGAAGTCTTACATTATGCTCTTTTAAAAATCCGCTTTCACTCAAAGCAACTGCTAGATTAAGTCCTGTTTGACCGCCAAGAGTCGGAAGAATACTATCTGGTTTTTCAATTTTGATAATGTTTTTGATAACTTCTTCTTTCAATGGTTCAAGATAAACTTTATCAGCCATTTCCTTATCTGTCATAATAGTTGCTGGGTTACTATTTACAAGTACAACACTTATACCATTTTCTTTTAATGCTCGACACGCTTGAGTTCCTGCATAATCGAACTCTGCTGCTTGACCAATTACAATCGGACCACTACCGATAACCAATACTTTTTTTATGTCTTTATCCTTTGGCATAATAAATTCTCCTTAAGTTTATTTATTGCAATAAAATTGCTTGTTTTTTTAATTAATACCGATTTTTGAATGGTTTATTAAACCTTTTACTATTGTTTTTTTTAATTATACTTTAAAGTTTCAATTTACTTTTTAATCGCACTATTTAAATCTTCTCTCATATCAATGCTTGCTTGTCTTGCAGCTTTTGCATAGTCTAAACCTTGATATTTTTCCTTTTTATAAGCACAAAGTATACCGCGTGAACTATTTACAATACCACCTATACCATTTACAAAGCATACTGCTAAATCTTCAGCTTTTCCGCCTTGTGCACCATAACCTGGGATTAGGAAGAATGTGTGTGGATTACGCTTTCTTATTATCTCCGCTTGCTCTTTATGAGTTGCACCAACTACCGCACCAATACTGCTGTATCCGTATTTACCGATTAGCTCTGAACCCCATTTTTCTACAAAATCACCCATTTCTTCGTACAAGGTGTTTCCGTTTTCAAACTTTTTATCTTGTAGTTCGCCACTAGTAGGGTTCGAAGTTTTTACTAATATAAATAGTCCTTTATCATTTTCCTTACAGTCTTTAACGAATGGTAAAATACCGTCACTGCCCAAATATCCGTTTACTGTGATATAGTCACTGTCAAATGCGGTAATTTTTTTACTACCTACTTGAACTCCGCTTAAATAAGCTTTACTATAACAACCTGCTGTTGAACCAATGTCATTTCTTTTTACATCTGCTATAACTATCATACCTTTTGATTTTGCGTAATCTATAGTTTGTTTAAAAGCTTTTAAACCTTGGTATCCGTACATTTCATAATAAGCAACTTGTACTTTTACTGCAGGTACTATATCATAAATATTGTCAACAATGTTTTTGTTAAATTCAAAAATTTGCTCTGCTGCATCTTCCAAACTATTTACTTTATTTAGCATATCTTCTGGTAAATAGTCAAGACAAGTATCCAATCCCACTACAGATGGGTTATCAGTTCTTTTAATTGCATCAATCAACTTATCAATAATCATTTGTTTTCCTCCGTTAATCTGTTAAATACTATATTTCCGTCAACTATTGTTGTCATAATTTGACCTTTTACTTTTCTGCCATTGAATGGTGTGTTTTTACCTTTGCTAAACCACTTACTGCTGTCAATCACATATTCCTTTTCAGTGTCAACAATTACAAAATCTGCAAGTCCGCCTTCAACCAATTCACCACAAGGCAAATTTAATATATCGCTTGGGTTTTTGCTCATAAGTTCAGATAGTCTTTCCAAACTCATAAGTCCGCTTTCTACTAACGCTGTGTAGCACAAACTAAATGCTGACTCTAATCCGCTTATTCCATTTGGTGCCAAGGCAAACTCTCTGTCCTTTTCAGATTTTGTGTGTGGAGCATGGTCAGTTGCTATAGCATCAATAGTTCCGTCAAGTAATCCTGCAATAATAGCTTGTCTGTCACTTTCTTCTCTAAGTGGTGGATTTACTTTTGCATTGCAGTCATAATTTAAAATCAACTCATCTGTTCCTACAATGTAATGTGGACAAGTCTCGCAAGTGACTTTTATTCCTTTTGCTTTTGCCCATCTTACCAAATCAACGCTGTTTGCAGTTGATACGTGTGCAATATGAACGCCTACATTCAAGCTGTCTGCCAAAAGTATCTCTCTTGCAACCATAGCTTCTTCTGCAACACGGCTAATACCTTCTATTCCCGCTCTTGTAGCATTTGCACCTTCGTTTGCGTGCCCTTCTGCAAGACTTTTATCTTCAGAGTGGCTTATTGTTATCATTCCCAAGCCGTCTGCATATTCCATTGCTTTTCTCATAAGGTTGCTATTTGTAACAGGCATTCCATCATCACTTACTGCCACAATACCTGCCCTTTGCATACTTGCCATTTCCGCTAGTTCTTCACCTTTTAAGCCTTTGGAAATTGCACCTATAGGAAATACTCTTGCCAAACCTACTTCTCTTGCTCTCATTTTTATATAAGAAACTATATACTTATTATCTGTTACAGGATTGGTGTTTGGCATAGGGCAAACTGCACTATAACCACCGCTTACTGCAGCTTTTAATCCGCTAGTTATATCTTCTTTACTCTCAAAACCCGGTTCTCTTAAATGAGTGTGAATATCAACAAAAGCAGGAAGAATTGTATTGCCATTTCCATCAATGCTTGGGATATCCATAAATTCGCCTAAATCTTTAACTATGCCGGAAACTTTATTTCCTGTTATCATAATGTTTGTTAATTCGCCATTAAGCTTTACATTTTTGATTATAAACATTTTACTTTCCCTCCACCATTAATTTAATTATTGCCATTCTTACCGCTAAACCATTAGTCACTTGCTCAAAAATTCTAGAACAATCGCTATCTACAGCTTCGCCTGAAATTTCTACCCCTCTGTTAACAGGTGCAGGGTGCATAATTATTGCATTTTCGTTTGCAAGTTTCATTCTGTCCATTGTTATTCCGTATTCAGTAAAATACTCCTTAATTGTAGGGAATTGTCCGCTTGTTTGACGCTCTAGCTGAATTCTAAGTCCCATAATAACATCGCTGCCTTGTATTGCTTCTTCAATGCTATTACAAATTGTAGCCCCCATTTCTTCAATGCCTTTTGGCATAAGAGTTTTAATTCCAAAAAGTTTAACTTTTGCACCCATTGTCAAAAGTCCAAAAATGTTTGACCTTGCAACTCTGCTATATTTAATATCACCAATAATTGCAACTGTAAGACCTTCCAATCTTCCAAAATGTCTACGCATAGTAAGCATATCAAGTAATGCTTGAGTTGGGTGTTCGTGTTGTCCATCACCTGCGTTTACAATATGAGCATCAACTTTTTTTGCAATATAATGCGGTGTACCTGCCATACTATGTCTTATTACAACAATGCTGTTTTTGATGCTCTCTAGTGTTCTAACAGTATCGTACATACTTTCACCTTTTGCAACACTGCTACTTGCAACTGCAATGTTTACTTGATTAGCACCCAAAAATCTTGTAGCATTTTCAAAAGAAGTCCTTGTTCTTGTACTATTTTCATAAAATAAATTAACCACAGATGTGCCGCGGCAATAGTCAAGGTTTATCTCACCTTTGTCTAAATGCTCACGCATAACATCTGCGGTATCAAGAATTTCTTCAATTTCTTCACGACTTAAGCCTTCAAGTCCCAACAAATCTTTACGCATAAAACTCTCCTTAACAAAAAAAACTCGCATCTTAATAAGATACGAGTAAAATCCACATAATACTTGCCTAAAATATTTTTAGCCTTTATCCAAAAACAGCCTAAACCAATATAAATGTAAAATCTTTGTGGTCTCTCGTACCTACATTAAAGTTTACATTAATAATATACCACATAACAAAAATTTTGTCTAGTACTTTGTCAAAATTTAAATGCAAAATTTGTGCAAAGTCTTTATAAAAATTTGTAACATAATTAAAAATTTAATAGTTCAAATATACAAGATTTTTTCACTAAATAAAGGGTTGCAAAAAATTATTCTACTTAAACACCTAATGTTCTAATTATAATAAGGTAGTTAATTTCACTTATTTATATTTCGAATAAAATAAAGATGTCAAAGTTACTTTAGATACCCAAAATTTATTTACAGCCTATACAAAGTCACTTTATTTATAAGATAATATTTCTCTTATTCTTTGACCTACTGCTTTTGATAATATCATAAATCCCCCATTAACTATGTTTTTATATAACTATATTTTGCATATTTAATTTTTAAATAATTATGTAAAAACATAAATAAGGAGATAAGAAAGCGGTAAAAAATCAACTATATCCTATGCTAAAAAGCAAAGCTACAAATAATAATTTTCACACCTTAATAAAAAAAACAAGCTAAAGCTTGTTTTTTGTTGCAATTTTTATTGTACTATATTTTTTAATTTTTCCAAAAAAATTTCCGCACATTTTGGGATTATTTGGTATTTTTTCCAAGCAATATTTAAGTACGACTTAAGCTCGGGATATAATGGCTTAAAAATTAAATTACTATTACCACTTGTATTTATTAATTTATCCAAACTAATTGCAACACCAATACCTTCTTCTACCATAATTGACGCATTATAAAGAAGATTATAAGTTGCAACTATATTCAATTCGTCTTCACTTTTTTTGAACCATTCTGTAATCTTATTTTTACCTAAAGATTGCCTTGAGCGGATAAGTGGCAAATCCCACAAATCTTCAGGGGTTATTTTATCTTTTTTTGCAAGCGGGCTATCTTTTCGCATAATCACACCCCAAGTATCTTGCAATGGAAGCCTTAAATAATCATATTTTGTGACATCAAATGGTTCAATAAATACTCCAAAGTCAATAAGTCCGTTATCTAACTTTTCGGATATTATACCGCTATCACCGCTACAAAGATTAAATTTAACTTTAGGATATTCGTCTTGCATATTTTTTACAACTTTAATTACGGAAGACAAAGCATAAGACTCACCACTACCAATTGTAATATCGCCTTCAATTTCGTCCTGTGGCATTTTAATTTCCGCTTGCGTTTTATTGTACAAATCGACAATCTCTTCCGCTCTTTTTTTAAGCAACCTACCTGTTTCAGTAAGTGTCACTCTACGATTTCCACGGATAAAAAGTTTAGCACCTATCTCACTCTCTAAATTTTGCATTTGTCTTGAAAGATTGGGCTGAGTTACAAACAAAACTTTTGCCGCTTTAGATATACTTTCTTCCCTTGCAACCGCCAAAAAATATTTTAGTTCCCTAATTTCCATTATATATCCCCGCTAAATTATATTATCTATTTATATTTTAGCATATCTTATATATAGCTGTCAATTATAGCTGACTATAAAATATAAGCATTTGACATAGCAGCCAATCCGTAATAAAATATAATTGAAAATTAATTTAACTATTTTAGGTGTAATATGGGAAATACGAGTTTAGAAAACTTATGACAAATCAAACATATATCACAGAAAACACTGAACTGCATTTATATATGCACAAAATGGCTGAGCGAGCAAGAAAAATTACTATGAAAATGAATAACAAATATCATTGTCAAAAAAAAGTAAGACAGTTATTCTTTAAATTAACACAAGAACAACCAGATAGTACCTTTTCGTTATTTCCGCCTTTCACAACTGATTATACTGCAAGAAGTAATATTATGTGGATAGCAACTTGGGCACTTAATACACTTGTTGCTAAAGGCAAGACTACAGACTGGGAAGTTCATATGCTAGGTCAAGCAGTAGGTGCTCACACAAACGCTACTCACGGTATGACATTGTCTGCAGTAAGCATACCTTACTACAAATACATTATGCCTTATGGCCTTGACAAATTTGTACGCTATGCAGTTAATGTGTGGGGTGTTGATGAAAAAGACAAGTCAAAAGAAGAAATTGCACTTGAAGGTTTAGAGAGTATGAAAAACTGGTTAAAACAAATTGGTCTTGTGTTAAACTTAACTGACTTAGGTGTTACTAAAGATATGATTGAAAATATCGCAGATAGCACACTTATTATGGAAGGCGGATACAAAGTGCTTGATAGGCAAGATATTATTAGCATTTTAAAAGCTAGTTTATAGTTTTTTAACAAACTTTTTTGCTACATAATTTTAAATAAAACTTATAACATTAATAAAATAATAACACACCCTACATAATTATTAGGGTGTGTTTTTTAAATTAATACCGATTTTTGACACTTTTTATACTTAAAATTTCATATATAGTAATTCTTTTAATACAGATTTCAACTGGCAGTGTCCTACAACGCCGCTTAAAGCTTTTTGCAAGTCTGCAGCATTTTTTACCTTTTTAAATTTGTTATATATCGCAGTTTTAGCAGTGTTTCCATATTGATATTTACTAAATATTCTTACAATATTTTCATTAATTGTACCATTGTCAATCCTATCAAAATCTATAAGTTTAACAAGCAACTTATCTTGTGCTTTTAAGGTAATTTCAACTTCAACAAAATCTTCACAAATACTACTTACGTCAACAGGGTTATCATTTAGCAATACTTCTATCTTATCGCATTTTTTAATATCTTTAAAATCAATGACAAACTTTCTATCTGCAAACAACTTGCTATCGCCTATTGTTGAATTAATTTCAAATATCAAATCTTTGCCACTTTCTTCAACGGCAAATTTTCTTGTAACATACTCGCCTTTTTGATAGTTATAGCTAATACCATCGTCTTCGTACAAGTCAAACTCGCCGTTACCGCTATAAACCCAAAGACGCATAGTTTGCGGATTATCAATATTGTTATCACTGCACTCTGCAAGCGGTAGTATACTACCTTCCTTTGCAAATACAGGTATGTACCTTATATCTCTGTGTACATTAAAGGCACAATCACCATTATATACTCTTCCTGTAAAAATGTCAGTCCATCTACCTGCAGGCAAAAATACTTTTGATTTTGCAGTCAAAGTATATTTATCTGTTTTTTCCGTTATAGGCGCAACTATTAAATTGCCACCAAACAAATAGCTGTTTTTGCAATCATAAGCCCTTTTATCTTGTGGATTATCATAGTATAACGGCTCAATAAGCCCAATTCCGTCCTTATGAGTACGCATATTCATTGTGTACAAGAAAGGTATTAAAGAATGACGGAATCTCAAATAATCGCTAGTTATTTCTTCTGTAATGCTAGAGTAATTCCAAGGTTCTTTACCCATAATATCGTTTTGGGTAGAATGCAAACGCATAATTGGAGAGAATACTCCAAATTGAATCCATCTTAAATATAACTCATCGTCTTTTTCGCCAAAATGATGCCCACCTATATCGTGACTCCACCAAGAATAACCGCAGTTTGTAGCATTTGCTGTAAAATATGGTTGGAATTTTAAGCAACGCCAAGAAGTATTTGTATCACCCGAAAAACCAAGTGGATATCTATGGCTGCCAATGCCTGCATATCGTGACAAAATCAATCCCCTTTTATTATCTCTGCCATTATCAAGAGTATGATAATGGTTTAACGCGTAAAGTGGGTCAAGTCCTGTGATTTTACTATTTTTGCCTTGTTGCCAGTCAATCCACCAAAAATCAACACCTTCTTTTTCATAAGGGTGATGCAAAATATCAAAGTAATTGTTAACAAACTTAGGGTTTGTCAAATCAAAATCAATAGGTTCTTCTTTTTTATAATCTACCCCCATAGCGACAGCCATATCTTTATACATAACTTCATATCCTCTTACTCCGCGTGCAGGGTGAAGATTTAGGGTCACTTTTAAATTCCTGCTATGTAATTCATTTAAAAACTGCTTGTAGTCAGGGAATAACTCTTCATTCCAAGTATATCCTGTCCAACCTGTACATTCCCACGGATAAATATTACCTGTTCTGTACTTATTATCTAGCCCATTAACCAAATGCCAATCCATATCAACTGTAGCAATAGTAAGCGGGATATTTCTTTTAATAAAATTATCCATTACACCAAGATATTCTTCTTGCGTATAAGCTCTGTATCTGCTCCACCAGTTGCCAAGCACAAACTTTGGCATAAGCGGAGTCATACCACTTAATTTGTAAAAATCCGCTATAGCTTCTCGATAATTGTAACCATACGCAAATATGTAATAGTCCCGATTTTTGCAAGGTTTTTCACACAATTCGCCTTCGCTATTATACAAAAGTGAGTTGCTATCGTCTAATATTGCAACACCATTTTTTGATAGCACTCCATCTTCAAGCGGTACTGCACCAACAGTTCCATCTAGCGTTCTGCAAGTGCCTTTTAAATTACCTGCATTAGGTGATGTAACCTTTCGACCATCTTTAAATATCGCATTTGCAAAGCTACCATTTTTATTAATGCTTATTGTTACAAAATCAGTTTTTATTGTTATGTGTTTACTGCTTTCCGCAATATCGTATTTTGGGTTTGCAAATGCTCTATGCCAAACTTTTTGAGTTGGCAAGTCACAAAATTCCCCGTCTTTACTTACTTCAACACGGAACATTTTTTCTGTTAATACAGATACTCTTACACCACCATAAACAGCAACATTTTCCGTTTTACTATCGGTAATTTTTACCCTTAAATGATTATTAAGCTCACTCATAATTTTAAAATAATAGCAATACTCTATTAAATTTAAAGTATTGCTATATTCCCCTTTTTTTTACTTATTGTTTTTACATTTTATACATTAGCAATTAAAACTCACAGCTACCTGTAGTTCTTGGGAATGGAATTACGTCACGAATATTGCTTACGCCTGTTAAGTACATAATCAATCTTTCAAATCCCAAACCGAAACCAGAGTGTTTTACGCCACCAAATCTTCTTAAATCAAGATACCAAGAATAGTCTTCTTCTTTTAATCCCAAATCGTTAATGCGTTTTACAAGCAAATCGTATCTTTCTTCTCTTTGAGAACCTCCGATAATCTCGCCAACGCCTGGAACTAACATATCCACTGCTGCAACTGTTTTGTTGTCATCATTCATTCTCATATAAAAAGCTTTTATATCTTTTGGATAGTTAGTTACAAAAATAGGTCCGTTAAAAATTTGCTCAGTCAAAAATCTTTCGTGTTCAGTTTGCAAATCAACACCCCATTCAACTTTGTATTGGAACTCTTCGTTATGTTTTTGCAAAATTTCAACAGCTTCAGTGTAAGTCACTTCCCTAAATTCGCTATTTACAAGCTTAGTCAATCTTTCAATCAAACCTTTATCAACAAAAGAGTTCAAAAATTCCATTTCTTCAGGGCATTTTTCAAGAACATCATTGATAACATATTTAATCATACCTTCCGCAACTGCCATATCGTCGTGCAAATCGGCAAAGGCAATTTCTGGCTCAATCATCCAAAACTCAGCTGCGTGTCTTGCTGTATAGCTTTTTTCTGCACGGAATGTAGGTCCAAAGGTATACACACTGCCAAAAGCCAAAGCATAGCACTCTGCATTCAATTGACCGCTTACTGTAAGACTAACAGGCTTGCCAAAAAAGTCTTTTGAGTAATCAATTTTACCATCTTTTGTCTTTGGAAGATTATCCAAATCCAATGTTGTTACCTTAAACATTTCACCCGCACCTTCGCAGTCGCTACCAGTAATTAGCGGAGTGTTAACATATACAAAACCTTGTTTTGCAAAAAAGCTATGTATAGCTTGTGCAGCAACAGACCTAATTTTGAAAGTTGCAAGCATAAGGTTTGTTCTTGGACGCAAATGCCCAATCTCACGCAAAAACTCAATAGAATGTCTCTTTTTTTGCAATGGATAAGTAGGTGTACTTGTTGCTTCCACTTCAAAACTTTCTGCTTTTATCTCAAAAGGTTGTTTGTTCTCTGGTGTCAAAACAACTGTTCCGACTACGCTAATAGCTGCACCAACATTTTGGCTTACCAAAGTCTTATAATTTTCAATATCGCTATCTGCAATAACTTGAGTTGTTTTAAATCTGCTACCATCATTTAGCTCTACAAATGCAAAGTTTTTGCTGTCACGGATAGTTCTAACCCAACCGCTTATTTCAACTTGTTTGCCACCTAGTTCGCTAAATCTCTCCCCCAACTCTTTTAATGTCATTCTTACCATATATTACTCCTCCACAATTTCCACATTTTCAATAATTATAGGTTCTACAGGTACATCATCAAAATATCCTATAGAATGTGTTTTGACATTGCTCATATCCAAAACCACTTGCATACTCTCACTATCTGCCACTTCACCAAAAGCAGCATATTCACCATCTAAAAATGGAGTGTCTACAGAACAGATGAAAAATTGAGAAGTTGCACTATTTTTAAACATTGTTCTTGCCATACTTATAGTACCAGCTTTGTGTTTTCTCATATTTTTAACGCCGTTTGACAAAAACTCGCCTTTAATTGGTGTTAAGTTGTCCTTTTGTTCCATATCCACAGTCATACCGCCACCTTGGCACATAAAATTAGGGATTATTCTGTGAAATATCAAACCATTATAAAATTTATCTTTTGCTAGTTTTACAAAGTTTTCAGTAGATATCGGTGCACACTCGGTATCCAAATTCAAATTTATTTTTTTGCCGCCTTTCAAATTAATTGTCGCTTTAATCATTACTTTTACCTATTCCTTTTATCTTTTAATCATTTTTTATTAAAACTCATAATCTACAGAATGAGCTTTTTCCACAAGTCCGCCCACAAATTCCTTTACAGGGATATGTACAGGGTGTGATTGATACAATTCCATATCTTGTCTGCTATCAAAAACACACTCCAAACAAACATCAAAACTTCTTTCACTTTTTAAAATATCAAAACCTGCTTGAACGCTTTTTAAAATGTCTATTTTTCCTTCCATTGACATAAATTTATCAACCATTGCCTTGCAATTTTCAATTGAAGGATTTTTCAATTTATACATTACTATATGTTTAATCATTATTTTGCTCCTTTTCTTCCGTTTCAAGATTATCTAAATCTTCAATATTTTCCATTTTTTTGATTTCATTCAAGCCTGCACTTTTAATTTGTTCTGCATTTTCAATTTTTGCCTGACGATTTTTTTCCGCCATATTGATAACAATATCACCCAAAACCTTATCACAATCAGGGATAACAAATTCGTTTTGAGCATATCTCATATTGTCTGCAAACTCGCCATCTGACATAAATTTAGAAATACTTGCAATAAGTTCGTCATTATTTCTGCCAAGCAAAGCAAGTTGATTTGTTGCAAGATAATGTGAATTTCTATTTTCTAACGCATCACCACCATTACACAAAATAATATTGCAATTATGATACATTGCTTCATAACTAATTGCAGCTGTAGGGGAAATTATCATAATATCCGCAATGCTGTAAAGCTTGCTGAATTTATCAATCTCTTCAATTAAATATACTTTATCTTCAATACCGCGGTTTTTGGTAATAAGCTCGCAATATTTAACAAGCCCGTTATTACCACCACTAAGTACAATAATATTTATATCATTTTCAAGTTCCGCAAGGCTAGTAAATACATTTCTTACTGCAGATTGACCATATCTTCCGCCAGCAATAACAATATTCATTTTGTCATTGTTAATCCCCAATTCTTCAAGTACTTGAGCTTTATCAAACTGCTCTTTACTATCTTTTATAAGCGGAGTTCCCACAACGTCTACTTTACTCTCGTCAATGCCTAAGGAAATCAATCTTTCTTTAACATCACTATTTTGAACAAAGTATTTGCTTGTTTTGTAATTTACAAATCTTGCGTCCAAACAATAATCTGTAATAATGGCACAAATATCAATATCCTTTAGTTTTGCTTTATCGCAAGCCTTTACTGTATCCCTAAGCAATTTAGGCGTACTGCAAATTACAACTTCAGGATTGTATCTCAACAAAATATTCCTTATTCTTCTGTACTGCTCTGTCCAGTTGTATAGTATACCTTTAAGTCCGCCTGTAGGTTCTACAAGTTCCTTGCACTCTTTTTTACTTTTGCTTACATTTAGCCTATTCCATATAGTATTAATACTCAAATGCAAGTTATTTATCCAAGCACAACCCCTGCTAAAAAATCTATACGCATAAAAAGCCATTTTGTACCAATAAAATGGGTACAACTCCTTATCGCTTATTGCAACAACATAAGCATCTTTTGAAGAAGATATATACTCATTTACTGCTTTTATGCTTGAGTCATATCTACCTTCGCCATACAACAATAAAATGCACTTTTTTTCTAACATTTTACCACCTTTTTTCTTAAAATATCGCGTGCGGAAAGCACAAAATCTGTACGAATAAACAATTTTTGTTGAACAAGTTTTGCATCGTCAAACATTTCGCCATCAACATTTTCCATACTTTCAACTTTGATATTTTTACCCAAATAATCTTCATTGCAAGACAAAATTTCCAAAGTATCGCCTACGCCAAATCTATTGCGTTGCTCCACCCAAATTCCGCCTTTTTTACTATCATATTCAATAACTTCTGCCATAAACTCATATTCGCCTGCAGTTTGGTTATTTTTATAACTTATTGTATCATTATCCCCGTAATAAAAACCTGTTGTATAATCTCTATGAGCAGTCTTTAACAGTTCTTTAAGCAAATATTCAGGAACATTTTCGCCATTTAAAACTTTGTCAATACCTTTTCTGTAAGCATTTACAACCGTACCTACATAATATTGTGATTTCATTCTTCCTTCAATCTTAAATGAACAAACACCTGCATCAATCAAATCTTTGATGTTTGCAAGCATATTTAAATCTTTGCTGTTTAGGATATATGAACCTCTTTCGTCTTCAGTAAGCACAAGTTTTTTATTATCGTTATTAACTTCGTTTATTGTGTATTCCCATCTGCAAGCTTGAACGCAATCACCGTGATTTCCGTCTCTTTTTGTCAAAAAATTGCTCAATAAACATCTTCCACTATGTGACACACACATTGCCCCGTGTACAAAAGCTTCTATCTCCACTTGTGGGACAAAATCTTTTATTTCCTTAATCTCGCTAACACTTAGCTCTCTTGCAAGCACAACTCTTTTTATACCGCAATCTGCCCAAAATTTGACCGAATATTTATTTGTAGCATTTGCTTGAGTAGACAAATGTATTTCTGTATTTTTAAGTATATTTTTGCAAAACAAAATTATACCTGGGTCTGACACAATAACAGCATCTACCTTAATGCTCTCTAAAAACTCAAGATATTCAGAAAGTCCTTCAAAATCATTGTTATGTGCAACGATATTACAAGTGACATATAGTTTTTTACCTTTACTATGGCAATATTCAACTGCTTCAGTCAAGCCGTCATTAGTAAAGTTTTTCGCACCTTTTCTAAGTCCGTAATTATTACCACCCACATATACTGCATCTGCCCCAAAATGTATGGCAGTTTTAAGTTTATTAAAGTCACCCGCTGGTGCTAATAATTCTATCATTTTAAAATTTCTATAATGGCAATGCCATCTCCTTTCTCTTTTATTTCGCTGTTAAAATTGTTATTGTTAACTATATATTTCAAAAAATTTCTAAGTCCTACAACTATAGTTCTAAATTTATGTGGTGGTTTTTTGCCATTTGCAACAAGCCCCCTAAAAAGCACATTGTCACAAAAAACATATCCACCTTTGTTTATATTGCTAATTACCATATTTAGATAATTCAGATATTTGCTTTTTGGTCCGTCAATAAAAACCAAATCGTATTTATTATCTTTAATTATATCTGGTAGCAATACATTTACATCGCCAAGATAGCTATTTACTCTATCAATTACTCCAAATTTTTTAAAGTTTTGGGTAGCTTCGTCTCGTCTTTCTTCAAGAAGTTCCACAGTATCAAGTATTGCATCTTTTTCACAAGTAAGCATTAATGAACCGCTATACCCGATAGCTGTACCGATTTCCAAAATTCTTTTAGGCTTGATTTTTTTTACCAAGGCCAAAAGTTCTTCTTTTGAATCGTCCAATATAACAGGTATAAATCTTTCCCTAGCGGATTTTTCGATTTCTTCAAACATTAATGCAAAATCGCACATAAATCAACTCCAAAATAATCAAAATTACAAACTTTAATTATAAGTCTTAATTTAATTGACTTGTTAACCATTTAAAATTATAAATATATCGCAAAACTACTCAACAAATCAAATTTCCATAATAATAGGTAAAATCATTGGTCTTTGTTTTAGTCTTGCTTTGATAATATTATTTATTATTCTTCTGACAGATGCTTTCAAACTCCCCCTATCACTGCTACCGTGGTAAGAAAAGCCTTCAAACATTTTGCAGATTGCTTCTTTTATTTCTTCCAAAATATCATCGGTAAATTGAAGTCCCCTTGCAATAATATCAGGTGTTGATGCCAAACTATTTGACTCTAAACTGATACCAAGCAAGCATACCACAAATCCGTCTTTTGAAAGTTGTGTTCTATCTCTTAATACTATGTCGTCTACGTCCATAAGTCCGTCTACATAAACGCTACCTGCTACAACGTTTTCACAAGGTGATAACTTTGTCTTTTTAATTTCTATTTGACTACCTATTTCGCAAATGCCAATATTTTTTTGCGGAATACCTAAAGACATCGCAAGCTCTTCGTGTTGTTTCAAATGTCTATATTCGCCGTGTACTGGTATAAAAAACTTAGGTCTTATCAAAGATAGCATAAGTTTTAATTCTTCCTTACAAGCGTGACCTGAAACGTGCAATTCGTCAAGTGAGCCATAAATAACTTTAGCACCCCTTTGGTACAAATTGTTTATTGTGGTATATACATATTTTTCATTACCTGGTATTGGCGAAGATGACAAAATAATAACATCGTTTTTGCCTACAATAATTTTATCTTCCCCGTTAGCCATACGAGTTAATGCACTCATAGGCTCACCTTGCGAACCTGTGGAAATAATACAAATCTTTTTATTAGGGTATTTATTCATTTCTTCAGTTTCAATAACTGTGCCTTGTTTATAATTCAATTCCCCAATTTGTTTTGCAAGTTCGCTTACCTTTAGCATACTTCTGCCGTTAAACACAACTTTTCTGCCAAACTTTTCGCAGATATTTATAATTTGTTGCAATCTATGAACATTGCTTGCAAAGGTCGCTATAATTATCCTAGAGTCCAAATTGTTTGCAAAAAGTTTATCTATAGTTGTGCCAACTGCACTCTCACTCATTGAATATCCGTTTTTTTCGATATTGGTACTCTCACCAAGCATCAATAATACACCATCATCACCAAGTCTTGCAAATCTTGACAAATCCGCTCTTTCCGAATCAATTGGGGTATAGTCAATTTTAAAGTCACCAGTATGAAAAATCACTCCGATAGGTGTAGTTATCGCCAGTGCAAATGCACCTGAAATTGAGTGACTTTGTTTAATAAATTCTACAGAAAAAACACCTATTTTTTCCTTACTACCGCCTTGTACACAAACGCATTTAGGCATTGTGATTTTTGCTTCTGAAAGTTTATGCTCAAGAAGAGCAAGTGTCAGTTTTGAGCCATAAACCTTAACATCGGGTAATTCCTTTAATAAATAAGGCATACCGCCGATATGGTCTTCGTGTCCGTGTGTTAAAAGTATCGCTCGTACTTTGTCTTTGTTTTTTATAATATAATTAAAATCCGGAATAACTAAGTCAATTCCCGGAGTTTCATTGGTCGGAAACATTGAACCGCAATCAATTATAAAAATATTATCGCCATATTCCACAGCAGTCATATTTTTACCGATTTCGCCAACTCCGCCCAAAAAAGCTATTTTTAGTTGTTTTGCCATTACTCTCTCCAATATATTTGCATCGATAATTTTTTATCGTAAGTACTTAAAGCTTTATGTATAAGTTAAAATTTTTATCCTAAAATCAAATTTTAAAAAATAATTTGTTAAAAGTTACCTATTATATTTTAGCATTTAAATTAATTGTTGTCAATAATAGATTTATATATTACATATATATTTATAAATAAAAATAAAATGAAATATTTTTTTAATGCTGTTGCAATTATTGTTTTTTTATAGTATAATAAATTTGTATGTGAAAATAGGGGGTAGCTTTATGCAAAAGGATTTGTATGACAAAGTCAAAGAATACAGAGACTCTAACCCAATAAGATTTCATATGCCGTCACATAATGGTGAGTGTATTGATATTGAAACAGCAATGGATATTACTGAATTATCTTTTTCCGATAATTTAATGCAAAGCGAAAGCATTATTGCAAATACAGAAAAAAACATTGCAAAAGCTTATGGTAGCAAATACTCACTTATGCTTACTACGGGTGCAACTTCGGGTGTTGCAATTTCACTTTTTGCTGTAAAAAACTATGGTAGCAAATTATTGCTATTAGGTGACACGCACAAAAGTGTATATAATTATGCACACCTTTTTAACTTTATAGTTACGCAAAGTGATAATATAGAAGATATCAACCCAAATGACTTTGATGCGATTGTCATTACTTCGCCCGATTACTTTGGAAAAGTTAAGGATATCCAAAAATTAAAAGACACTACAGCAATTGTAATAGTTGATGCTAGTCACGGGTCGCACTTCCCTTTTAGCAGCAAACTTCCATCACTTAATACTAGTGTTGCAGATATTACAATTTTATCTTTTCACAAAACATTGCCAGTGCTTACAGGCGGAGCGGGAATTATAACAAATGACAAAGAGCTATACGATTTACTTTGTTATTCAAGAAATTTAATACACTCATCAAGTCCAAGCTATCTTACAATGGCAAGTATTGACAAGGCGATTTATGAGTTTTATTTGAATGGCGAAAACTTATACTCTGCTTGTATAAAGGAAATTGAAAATTTCAAAAGTATACTTTGTGATAGATATAGCGTATTAGAAACCGACGATATTACAAGGCTATGTATTTGTGCTAAAAACATAGACTGCTCTAAAATTGCAAAAGCTTTAGAGCAAAAAAATATTTATATCGAAATGACTTATTATGATATAATGGTTGCAATAGTAACGCCTTATAATTATAAACACTTAATCACGTTTGCTAATGCGCTTAATCAAATAGAAATTTATGACAAAACAACTAAATTAGATATAAAAAAGCCTTCAAAAATCGATATTAAAGACAAAAAAATCATATTTGAAAATGTAAAAGACTGCACTAACAAGATATGTGCAAGTAATATCGGAATATATCCCCCAGGGACACCATTACTTACAATAGGTGATGTGATAACAAAGGATATTATTAAATTTTTAACAACTAGCAATGTGGAGATTTTTGGGCTTGTAGACGGCAAAATACCCGTCTTTAAAACTTGAATTTAATAATAAATTTTAAATAAATAATTCAAATTTACAAATGTTAAAACCAATGATATTTAAGGAGTAAATATGTCAAAAGGAAAGTTTATAACCTTTGAAGGGTGCGAAGGTGTGGGCAAATCTACACAAGTTAATATGCTTAAAGAGTATTTGAAAAAGACTGGGCAAAAAGCAATGTTTTTGCGTGAGCCAGGTGGAAATATACTAAGCGAAAAGATAAGAAAAATAATCCTTGACCCTGAAAATAGTGAAATGACACCTTTATGCGAAGCTATGTTATACTCTTCTGCCCGTGCACAGCTTATGGGACAAGTTATTATCCCTGCACTTGATGGTGGAGAACTTGTTATTTGCGATAGATTTATTGACAGCACAATGGCATATCAAGGCTTTGCAAGAAACATTGGTGCTAAAACAATAAGTGCTTTAAATGAAACAGTATGCGGCGATTATATGCCTGATGTTACTATTTTTCTTGACCTGCCACCTGACGAAGCTTTTAAAAGAAAAGGTGGACGAGATGCTAATGACCGTATGGAATTACAATCTTTAGATTTTCATAAAAAGGTTTATGAAGGATATAAAAAAGCGGTAGATATGTACCCTAACAGGATAATCAGTATATCTCCACGCGGAAGCAAGTTTGACACTCATAACTCTATAATTCGCAATTTACAAGTAAGGGGTATCATTAAGTGATAGAATACATTGACATTATAAAACAGTCCAAAGCATATAAAATTATAAAGCAAGATGCTTTTCAAAACAGAATTGCTCATAGCTATATGATTATATCCGAAGATAAAGAAACTTTGGATAACTTTGCCTGTGCTATGTTGCAAATTTTATATTGTAACTCTCACGATGCTTGCGGGCAATGTTTTGAATGTGAAAGGCTTGAACATAATAATAACCCAAATGTTTACAAATTAAAAACAGACACGGCAATTAAGGTTGAAAGCATTAAAGACTTGATTGCAGACACCAATATTACTGCAGTTGAAAACAATTACAAAACTTATGTGATTTACAATGCAGAGAGTATGAATGAAGCAAGCCAAAACAAGCTATTAAAAACAATAGAAGAGCCGCCTGAGAATGTAATTATAATTTTGCTTACAAGTAGCGAATCTGCTATGCTGCAAACTATAAAATCAAGAACAAAAAAGATTTATCTTAATATATGGGATAATCAAAATATTGCAAAAGAGCTTGCAAAAATCGGTACTAATTCGGAAAATATAGAGCTTGCAGTAAAATTCAGTAAAGGTAATTTTAGTGATGCTAAATCTTTAATAACAGACGAAAAATTCAAACAAACATACCAAAATATGATAAACTTATTGACTGGTTATACTCAAACATCACTTATCGGTAAATATTTAAAATATCTTGGTGAAGATAAGGAACAAGTACTATACTCTATGTCTATAATAGAAGGAATTATTTCTGGCACTATAGAAGATATAATAAACAATATTCCAAACGCACTTGCAGCAATATACAGCTTGGCTACCCTTGCAAATTTGACAGACCTTATTGTGGATACAACCAAAAGGCTAAACAGCAATTGCAATCTACAAGCTGTTAACACCAACTTTTTGTTAAAGCTTGCGGAAATCAAATATCTTACTGCAATTGATTAATAATAAATAATGATTTAAAAAGATAAAGCGTAAAGGAGAAAAATATGCAACAAGTAATAGGAGTTAAATTCCATTCAAATACAAAAATATATTACTTTGACCCAAAGGACATTAACTTTAACGAAGGCGACGGAGTTATTGTGGAAACTACTCGTGGGTTAGAGTTTGGCACTGTTGCAAACGGCAATCATTTTGTTGACGATAGCGAAATTATTAAGCCGTTAAAGGAAGTTATAAGAAAAGCAACAGAAAAAGACATTAAACAAAATGCGGAAAATATTGAAAAGAAAAAATGGGCATATTCCGTTTGTCTTGAGAAAATACAAAAACACGGCTTGCCAATGAAACTAGTTGATGCAGACTATACTTTTGACAGAAGTAAAGCTATATTTTCTTTTACTGCAGAAAGCAGGGTGGACTTTAGAGAGTTGGTAAAAGACCTTGCTACTATTATAAAATCTAGGATAGAGTTAAGACAAATTTATGAGCGTGACGATATAAAAATACGCGGGGCACTTTCACCTTGTGGCAGAGTTTGCTGTTGTCACACTCACCTTGCCGATTTTGAAAAAGTTACTATTAAAATGGCAAAGAATCAAGGTTTATCACTTAATCCACAAAAAATTAGCGGCGTTTGCGGTAAGCTAATGTGCTGTCTTAAATATGAAAATGATTATTATGTTGAAACATTGCGTGAAATGCCAAAGGTAGGTGCTACAATAGTTACTAATGATGGAGAAGCAACTGTTGATAGCGTTGACTTATTGCATAAAACAATTAAAGCTAAAATTCAAAATGAAGAAGGTGCAATTGTTGTAAACGAATATAAACTTTCAGACATAAAATCTGCAACACATTACAACGAAGACACTGACGATGACGACGACACAAAAGAATAGGAGTAATAAAGTGAATCCTAACGATTTTTTAAAGGACGGCGAAAGACTTGACGATTTATGTCTTGATGGCAGATATATTATCAGTCATAAAGATAAATACTGCTTTACTTCTGACTCTGTTATGCTTGCCAATATGGTATCTGCAAATAGCAAAAGTAAAATTGTAGATTTATGCACCGGCGGTGGCATAATAAGTTTATTGATTGGTTTAAAGACAAATTGTAAGGAAATTATCGGGGTTGAAATTCAAAGCGATATGGCAGATATGGCTATGCGTTCTGTCAAAATGAATGATTTGGATAGTAAGATAAAAATCTATAATCACGATGTAAGAGACATTACAGCTATTATACCAAAAGGATATGCGGATATAGTGGTTTGCAATCCACCTTATTACAAAGTCAATAGTGGCGAAGTTAGAGAGAAAGAAAACATTGCAATTGCAAGACACGAAATAGCTTTGACTTTGGACGAACTTGTACAAAACACAAGCAAAATTTTAAAATTTGGCGGGATTTTTTATCTTGTACATAAAGCGGAGCGAATGGCAGAAGTAATTGCTACCCTTACTAAGTACAATCTAATACCTAAAAATATTTATACAATTAGCACAAATAATTCAGATATTGCAGATACATTTATTGTAATAAGCAAGCTAGGTGCAAACCACGGCGTGATTGTAAAAAATATTAAACACGATTAAATAAATATATTATTACTTTACACTGCTAATAAACAAAAAAATATAGGAAGATAAATTACTCTTCCTATTTTATTTTGCAAATTTATAAATTTTTATAATGACACTCTGCATAATTACATTGCTTATTTTAGCAATAGTAAAATAAAAACAAAAAATGAGCCCAAAACACAGCTCATTTTTTAATTTTTTAATGTATTAATCACTACAAATCAAATTGCATGCAAATTTTTAAGTGACAAATCAAGCAAAGGAGCCGCATAAGTTAAAGCACCGCTTGATACAAAATCAACGCCTATTTCGCCTATCTCTTTTAGTCGTTCCTTTGTAACATTGCCTGAACACTCTGTTTGTGCTCTGCCAGCAATAATTTCAATTGCTTTTTTCATAGTCTCATTATCCATATTATCAAACATAATAATATCGGCACCCGCTTCAACTGCTTCACGAACCATATCAAGATTTTCTGTTTCAACTTCTATTTTTCTAACAAAAGGTGCATATTCCCTTGCCATTTCAATAGCTTTTGCAACGCTACCCGCTGCCCCAATATGGTTATCTTTAATAAGCACTCCGTCAGTAAGATTGTATCTGTGATTATATGCTCCACCAATTTTTACTGCATACTTTTCAAAAAATCTCATATTTGGTGTAGTTTTTCTTGTATCAAGAAGTTTAGTTTTGTAACCTTCAAGCTGTTTTACACAAGCATTTGTAAATGTTGCAATACCGCTCATTCTTTGCAAATAGTTAAGTGCTATTCTTTCAGCGGATAACAATACACTAATGTTACCTGTGATAGTTCCAAGTAGTTCGCCTTTAGTTATTCTCTCACCATCTTGCTTTTTTATATCAAACTTAACGCTTTCGTCCACTAAGTAGAAGCATCTTTTAAACACATCAATACCGCACAAAATGCCGTCTTGTTTTGCTATAAGCTGAACTTCTCCCATTGTATCGTAAGGCATAATCGCATTTGTTGTTACATCTTCAGAAGTTATATCTTCTTGCAATGCCATTAAAATATATTTATCAACGTTTGCTTTGAATGTTACACCATTTATCATAAAACACCTCGTCATTTTTTCTTATTTCTTCAAGTACCAGTTTTTTATTTTCATTTTGCCATTGCTGTATATCGCTATATTTTTTCAAATCAATCTTTGCTGTACTATTTTTAAATTCAGACTTATCGTAATTAATAACTCTTGCACAATTTTTAGAAAAAGTAAGACTTTCTAGTAAAGAATTACTTGCAAGTCTGTTAGCTCCGTGTACTCCGTTATTTGCGGTCTCACCCACTGCGTACAAATGCTTAAGTGAAGTTACACCGCAAATATCTGCACGAATACCACCCATTAAATAATGTTGAGCAGGCACTACAGGAATCGGTTCTTTTGTCACATCATAACCTTCTTCCAAACATTTATTGTAAATATTAGGGAAATGATGCAAAATTTCGGCATTTGAAATATCACTAAAATCAAGCCAAACGTGTTTAGTGTTATCTTTTCTCATTTGCTCCATAATCGCACCTGCAACTACGTCACGTGGCAATAATTCATTTATAAATCTTTCGCCATTTTTATTTAAAAGTTTTGCACCTTCACCACGTACAGACTCTGAAATCAAAAATCTTCTGCCCTTAGACTTAGAATATAATACTGTAGGGTGAATTTGAATGTAATTGATATTTTTTAGTTCCACACCATTTCTTATTGCAATAGCAAAGGAATCACCAGTAATATGACTAAAGTTTGTAGAATTTACAAACAAACCGCCAAGTCCGCCTGTTGCAAAAATAACATCTCGGCAATAAACAGCTACTGGCAAATTATTCTTTTCCTTTAAAACAACTCCCACACAAGAATTTCCGTCTTTTATAATATCCATAACAAGACAAAATTCCTTTATAGTGACATTATCAAGTTCCTTTACTCTGTCATAAAGTTTAGAAGTTATCTCTTTACCAGTAACATCTTTATGGTGCAATATCCGGAAAGTTGAATGTCCACCTTCTCTCGTGTAGTTTAAGCTTCCGTCAGTGTTTTTATCAAAGTTAACACCCTTTGAAATCAAATCGTTAATAATTTCTTTTGATTGCACAATCATATCGTGTACTGCAATCAAATCATTTTCAAATCTTCCTGCTTTTAAGGTGTCTTCAAAATAAGGCTTGTAATCTTTCTCATCTAGCAAAGTACAAATACCGCCTTGTGCAAGATACGAATCACAATTAAGCACTTCGTCTTTTGTCACTAGCAATACCTTTTTATCTCTATTTAAGTTTAAGGTTGCATACAATCCTGCTACACCCGTACCCACTACTATGACATCATAAAAATTGTCCATATATATTCCTTCTTGTCCTACGTATTTTTGTGGTTTAATATCGATTTTCAAACACTTTTTTATAGTTTTAACAACTTTTTTTGCAAGAATTATTTTGCAAGCTCCAACATTTTTTCTAGTGGCTTTAATGCTTTTTCGCACAAATCTTTGTCTATCACAATTTCAGGAGTTAAGCTTTCTAAAGAATCTATTACACTCTGCAAAGTTATTTTTTTCATATCAGGACAAATGCTTAGGTCATTAAAAATAAACATTTTGTCAGGGTTATTTTCCTTTAATTTATGGCAGACACCATTTTCAGTACAAATCAAAAATTGCTTGTCCTTACTAGCTTTTGCATAATCGATAATACCCGAAGTACTGCCTACAAAATCCGCATACTCAAGCACTAATCTAGGACACTCTGGGTGTGCAAGCACTTTGATTTCAGGATATTGTTTTTTAATATCTTTAACATATTTTACTGCCATATAATTATGAACAGGGCAAAATCCTTCATTGTAAATAAAATGCTTTTCTGGTATTTGCTCCGCAACATAGTGTGCAAGGTTTTTATCAGGAATAAAGAAAATATTTTTGTTAGGCAAAGCTCTAACAACTTTTACAGCGTTGGCACTGGTTACACAAACATCACTCTCCGCCTTTAGTTCAAGTGTGGAATTGATATAGCAAACAACTGCAACATCATCATACATTTCCCTTACTTTTTTAATTTGAGCGGTTGTAACCATATGTGCCATAGGACAATCTGCAGTAATATCCGGCAAAATAACTTTTTTGTTAGGATTTAATACTTTAGCACTATCCGCCATAAAATTTACACCTGCAAATACTATAACTTTTTCGGAAAGAGTGGTTGCAACTTTGCTTAAATAATATGAGTCCCCAATATAATCTGCAACTTTCTGAACGTCGCCGTCAACATAGAAATGTGCTAAAATTACGGCATCTTTTTCCTTTTTCAGCCTATTTACTCTTTCTAAAATTTCATTCATTAGTTTATCTCCATAATTTATTGTTACTATTTTATCATAGCCATATTTATAAGTCAACAAAACCAATTAAAAAGCTGAATTAATTGATTTGTTATCTTAATGTAACTAAAAAATTAGTAAACCTGTAATTGTCTTTACCTTTTAATAAAGGCTTTAATAATTTTTGTTTTTACCTATAATTTAAATATAATTTTATTTTATAAATTATCAGGCGTACCTATACCATTAATTTCTGCAACTTTTTTCATTTTAATAAGCCAAGCCATATTTTTTGCAAGATTTTTCATAATTTGAATACCTTCTTCATCCTTCAAAACATCTTCGGCTGTTCTTCCTATCATCATATTCCAATACTGTGAAGGAACTTGAATCATATTACTAATACCTATATACTTATTAAGTTGGTCATAAGCATTTGTAGCACCGCTTCGTCTTTGACAAACAATACTTACAGCAGGCTTATATTTCATTGATTGTCTGCCTACCATAAATAATCTATCCATAAATGAAGTAATTTGTCCTGTTGCACTTGCGTAATATACAGGCGAGCCAAAAACAAATCCGTCACAACTTTTGCCCTTTTCCATAAATTCATTTACAATATCGTCAATAAAACATTTGCCTGTAGTTTTACAACTATTACAAGCGATACAACCGCTTATAGCCTTGTTTCCTACCCACATAATCTCATAGTCTATATCGTATTTTTTTAATTCTTCTCCAATTATTGTAAGTGCTGTATAAGTAGAACCATTTTTGTGCGGACTACCATTTACCATTAAAACCTTCATTATTTGCCTCCAAAATTATATATAGTAAATTGTATTCTTTTTATAATTAAAATAAAACCAATTAATTTATAAGTGCTTTTATTAATAGCCGTTTATATCGTTATTTAAATAACAAGAAACATTGTTATTAATAATTTCAAATAAAATATTTGATTCCGCTTCAGTTGAAATTCCGTCAGGATTTTTAGCCCACTTTAAAACGCTATTTATTATACCACCAATCAAAAAGTCAACTAAACACTCTTTTCTTTCCGCATCAAGCTTTGTTTCTGTATCAAGTGCAAAAATCAATTCTTCTTTCAATTTATCCTCTAACGGGTCAAAGATAATTTTTGCATAGTTAGAACTTGCCATTAAAGCGTAATACTTTTCATCAGCATTAACTCTTTGCACAATATTGTTAATAAAATTAAGCATACGCACACGAAAACCTACTCTTCTTTCCTTCATAACGCTTTCATTAAAAAGAGAAAGCAAATCACATTTTATTTCGTCCAAAATATCGGAAATATCTTTGTAATGCAAATAAAAAGTTTTTCTGCTGACACTTGCAGCAACAGCAAGTTCACTAATAGTGATACTTGACATATCTTTTTCTTTAAGTAAAATCAAAAGTGCCTGTTTAATACTTTTTTTTGTTTTAATAGGTCTGCTATCTGTTCTCATAAGTCACTCCATTATGTAATATCGTTAGTATTAATTTAGTATACCACATTTCGTGTAAAAATTCAATATTTTTAAAGCAATTTTTTACATATTTTTTTATTATTTTGTTAAAATTCAACTGCTTTTTTAGCAAAATTTATGCGCATAAAAAAAATGGTACAAAATGTACCATTTTTTATTAATTTAAATTAGTCAGCTCTGTATGGAATTAATGCCATAACTCTAGCTCTTTTAACAGCTGTTGCTACCATTCTTTGATGTTTAGCACAAACGCCGCTCATTCTTCTAGGAAGGATTTTACCTTTCTCTGTGATAAATTTCTTTAATTTAGCTACATCTTTATAATCTAATTCATCAACTTTCTCAACACAGAAAATACAAACCTTTTTTCTTGGCATTTTTTTAACAGGACGTTTTACATTCTTATCTTCCATTGTTAATCTCCTTAAAAATATTAATTAATAAACCTTATTAAAATGGCATATCGTCATCTTCGACTTCGTCAAGTTCAGATACTTTTGTTTCAGGCTTATTGCTTGGAGTTTGTCCACCTTCACTTCTTGCTGATAAAAATTCTACTTCGTCTGCTACCAAATCAATTGCAGTACGTTTGATACCGTCTTTATCATCATATCTTCTGATTTGAAGTGAACCACATACTCCTACTTGGCTTCCTTTTGCTAAAAATTTATTGCAGTTTACAGCAGCATCTCTCCAAACAGTAACAGGGAAAAAATCTGTTTCTTCTCTATTAAATCTGCGATTTACAGCAACTGTAAAAGAACAAACTTGCACACCGCTTCCTGTACTTCTTAGTTCAGGGTCAGCAGTCAATCTGCCAATAATTTGAATCTTGTTCATAATTTACTCCTTTAAATAGGCTTACTTTTTAATAATCATACATCTTTTAGCATTGTCCATAATTTGAACTTGTCTGTTTAGCAATGCTGGAACGCTTTCGTTTGCTTCAAAGTTCATTAGCACATAATAGCCTTCAGTTGAATAATCACTTAGGGTATAAGCAAATTTCTTTGTACCCCACTTATCAATATTTTCAACTGTGCCACCATTGCTAGTTACAATGCTTTCCAATTTATCGATAACGGCTTGTTTATCTTCGTCACTTGCGTTGTTATTGATAATGTAAAGAATTTCGTATTTAGACATATAGCACCTCCTTATGGTCTTTGACTCTTTTGAAAGAGTAAGGATTGAGTTAAACTCAAACAAATGTATTATATCAAAATAAAAATTTTTTGTAAAGCAAAAACACCAAATTAATCAAAATTTATATCTATATCATTTCTATATCCGTTTACAATAACGGTAGCTATAAGTCTATTTTCGCCGTCAGTTACAGAAATATTGTAGTTGCAAGTATGTTTTGTGCTACTAATCAAGTTTGCTGTAGCTAGCAAAGTTCTATCTTTAGCAGGTCTAAAATAAGTCACTTGAGCGTCTAATGTAACAGAAAGTTTACCCCCTAAATTGCTTGCTATTGCAAATGTATAATCTGCAAGAGAGTAAATAGTGCCACCGTGAACGCCGCCTTTTGCATTAAGAAAATTATCGCTTACTACCATTTTGCAAACTGTTTTTTCAAAGCTTGCTTGCACAATCTCAATTCCCATTGTTTGAGCTAAAGTATCATTTTTAAAAAACTCTTTTAACTTGTCCATATCCATAATATCACCTTAAATAAACCTTATTAATAATTACTATATACCATATCTTTAAGTTTGGATAGTGTTTCACTTTGTCCGTAAAAACCTTCCAACTCTTCAAATATATCTTCTATTTGAGCGGAATTTAAACCTATTTCGTTAAGTTGTTTAGGTATATCTTTATCCGCAAAATAGCTGTCTAATCTTTTTTGTATTTCGTTATAAAAATTATCTTTCCACAATTTTTCGTCACCGCAATAGCTTTCAATGCCGTAAACGCTACCCATTAACTCAATATCACTTACAATTAACATATCTACAATATTTTTTACACTATTTTTAATTGCAAGTAATAAAATTAAGGAATACACTTCAAATGTGTAACTTTTTGCAGTAAGTATAAATTCATTCAAAAGATTATTATTTAAATTTATAAAATCTAAGCCAGCATACATTTCCGCCACTATTAAATTGCTTGAATCAATATCGTCTTTAGTTACAATTTCTATTGCTTTCAAACTTGCAAGTTTTTTTTGCTCGTCTGTTTCATTTGTTATTGTGACAAGTGCCATAATAAGACTTGCAAGCCCTATTCCAAGTTTATTTATACTGCTCAATTTATCCATTGCCTTATCGTCACAGATAACCGCACAAGGTATTGTCACTTGTTTATTAAATCTATAAAAAACATTGTTAGCAATGTCTTTTATTTCAAAATAACCACTCAAAATCTGTTGATGATTTAAGGCCCCCACACAAACGCTTATAATCTCAATATTTTTTTGTGCAGTTTCGTTATCAATTAATTCAGTATCGTTTTGTCCTTGACTCAACTCTTCAAACTTGTCCACTTTTTTAGCAAGCATATATTTAACAGCTTTTGCTGTGTTTAATGCTACTTCACTACCTACACCAACTATAAGGTCAGTCTGTGCTTGTTTTACCATTTCAAAGCATTTATTAACTGACGATATTTCGGCATATTCGCTTGCTTTAAGTTGAAAGTAAGTAACTTTTATATCTTTACCCAAAGCTTTTTTAACCATTCTTTTTGCACCGCTTATATCACCTTGCAAATCGGCAATCAAAAACACGCTTTTTAAATCTTTAAAATAACTTTCAAAGCTTAACTTTTTAATGCTATCTTTTCCTACTATAATTTTACTATTAATCATAAAACATTCTCCTGCACCATATCCAAGATGCTGACTATATCATTATACCCCAAAAATCTTCGTTTTGTCAATATTGCACGATTGGATAATGATAATTTTGCAATCTCCGCACACTTTAAACTATCAAGTCCTAACTCCTTAAAATTTCAAATACCCACGATTTTTGCGCAGTTTTTTCAATTTATATATTAATATTTTAATTCAAAACAAATATTATTAATTATTTGTTAGCAAAATAATTTTGAGCATTTAATTGCTTTATTATGTCTAGCACATTGTATACATATTCAATTTATATCCGCTAAAATAAATAATAAGGTTTTAGTTACCGCTAATGCAATAACTACACCTTATTATATTTCCCATATTTTTAGTATACTACAAACTTAGGTTAAGTAAATATTTTTATCAAATAATTTGTCTAAATATATTTGTTTTTCTCTTTCCAAAGCTGCAAAATCCATAGCAGGCAAATACGCCTTTTCAATTTCAGTATGTGCAACTCTTGAACGCATATAGTAATCACCTGCTCTTTTTAAATTGTAATTTATGCAATGCCTATGCTCAAGTAAAAGCGGAATATCACTTTGCACTCTACTCATATTAAAGCAAATATCAGTATCAAAGCCTTCCCCATTATCACTACACATTAAAAACACATTTTTAAGCCCGATTGCAAACAATTTTTTAGGATTTAGCAAAGTATAGTAGCTTTCATATCTAACCTTTTTCTTATCAAGTCTTGATGCTATATACTCAAGCAAGGAATATTTTGCAAAACTACTCCTACCGCTTATATAAACTATCTGCCTACCTTGAACATACTCTTCCGCAATGTTATGATAGCCATCGCCTGCAATATAATCCACAAATGCTTTAATTTTACTATCACTGCAAGTTAAATCTAAGCTTTCAAAAGCTTTTTTACACAAATTATTAAAAGCGTCATCGTCAAAATAAGCATTATATAAATTATCTATATTTTCATATTGTTTTTTTACGCAGTGCAATTCATTGTACATACACTTGTATGCCTGTTTTTTTGTATCAAGCAATTCACGCAAAATACCTGTTTTAGGCGCAAGCACATCAGGATTTAAATGCTTACCTATATCAAAAATATCCCCTGTTATACCATACAATTCTGGCTCAAACACGTGCGGGCTTGTAGCATCTAACATAACAAGATTAAGTCCTAAAACTTTTACGGCGTCCAAACTATTTATATCACTGCTACAAGGCACTTTTATCGTTTCATAACCTAAATCTTCAGCCCGCTTTGCAAACTCTCTTATAAAAGTGCTTTTACCAACACCGCTACCGCCTTTTAAATATGTAGTGCGACTGCCTTTGATAAAATCACCGAATAAATTAACAAAACCATCTGCCGTATTACCGGCAACAAGTAATCTTTCCATATTTTTATCCTCCACTACACTATATGAATTTGACACAACAATTGTACATTATTCATAGTATGTAACAAATGGAAATAGGAGAATATTATGAAAACGCCAACTTTTGTAATTGATACTAGTGATACAAGAATGTTTTATACTTATCGGTATTTGCAAAATAAAAAATACAAAGTTTGCTCAATTGCAAACAATACCGAAACAGGAGCGGCATACTATTGCTATGGTCCGCAAAAGAGATTTACAAATGACGAACTTATGAATATTCCCGATAGAAGCGATTTGTTTTGTGGCAGTCTAAACGATATGCAAAAAAAGATTTTAGAAATAAAAAATATAACTCACCACAACCTTTTATCCGATGAAATTTTTGCAATGGACAATGCACTTTTAACTGCAGAAGGAGCTTTAATGCTTATTATCCGTGGCACAAATGTATCGATTTTCGGTGAGAAAATTGCAATTTTAGGTTATGGCAGGGTCGGAAAAGCAATGGCAACTTTATTAAAAGGTCTTGATGTTGATTTTAGCATTTTTTCAAACGATTACACAGAACAATCTATGGCAAGACTGCTTGGAAAAAAGATTTACGATTTAGATAGCGAGTTTAATGACTATGATGTTATCATCAACACTATCCCTGCAAAAATATTGCCACTATCAAAACTCAAAGGTGCTAAAAAATCTTGTTACATACTTGATTTAGCATCTTACTCAGGTGTCGAAATGTGCGATATAAATTCCTTAGGACTTGCCTATGACAATGCACTTGGAATCCCTGGCAAATACTCCCCAAAAACTGCGGGAGAAATACTTGCCCAATCAATTTTAAGAAATTTGGAGGTGTAAAATGCTAATAGGTTTTTGCTTTTGCGGGTCTTTTTGCACCCTATCAAAAAGCTTGGTTGTTTTGCAAGATTTAGTAAATAAAGGTCATCAAATTATCCCAATATTCAGCTATAATGTACGCGATTTAGATACAAGATTTTGGGCTGCCAAAGAGTTTAGACAAAAGGTAGAAGAAATTACAGGCGAAAAAGTCGTTGACTCAATTGTCGGTGCAGAACCATTAGGTCCTGTTGTAAAATGCGATATTATGTGTGTATGCCCCTGCACTTCCAATACTCTTTCAAAACTAAGATATGGTATTACCGACACACCTGTTACTATGGCAGTAAAAGCACATTTAAGAATTGAACGCCCTGTAGTTATTGCTCTTTGCTCAAACGATGCTTTGGGTGCAAGTGCGGAAGTTATCGGTGAAATGCGAAATAGAAAGCACTTTTACTTTGCACCGCTATATCAAGATGACACTGTAAGAAAGCCCCGCTCTCTAGTCACAAATATGGATTATGTAGTGGAAACAATCGAATGTGCCGCAAAAGGTATCCAATTTCAACCAATGCACTTTTAATGCTTAATCTTCGTCTAAAAAACAAATAGTAAAAAATATGATAAATTGCTGCATTACGCAATTTATCATATAGATTTAATTTTAAATTAAGCTTTATTAATTGATAACGTAAACTCAAATTAATTTTAACCACTTAACTAATGTTAAGAGGTTTTTAGCAATTTAAGACCTAAAAACTACTCAAAATAAAAGGCGGAATAATTCCACCTTTAAATTTTCAATAGAACAAGTTAATTGTTATCCTTTGTTCAATTACATTTAAAATAATCTCACTATCTGCACTTGTGACACTACCTTTATTTAAAATTAAACTTGCAAGTTTAATTTCCGCATTTAAGTTATTATATAGTTCTGTATCATTTGTTATTTCTCTTATGTAGGTCACATCGCTTGCACTTATTCTGCCATCGCCATTGCTGTCACCTAATACTGACAAAGCAAACTCTTCTATTTTTGCTCCGCTAGCTGTGTATGTCTCCAATCTCCAGCCTGTGCCTACCGCTAGCTCAAGTTTTTTATCATACAAACTGCTGTCTACACCCGCTACACTATTTCCTTTGTCATATATCAATTTATTGTTGCTGTCATATAATTTTACTTTTGTTCTGTCAAAATTGATATTTTGTATAAAGGTATTTACGCTTGTGTTTGGTAATATATTTCCTAATATTAGCTTTCCGCCGTTTACTTGTTTCTTAATTTGTTCGTCATTAACTATATGAATCAAGTTGTTATCTTTATAGTTTTTACGCTTTCCATTCTCTAAGTAAACAAAGTCATATACTTCACTCTCTATCGAATTTTCAAATGATACTTCCCCACCATTAATAGTTGCTATTTTTGCACCATTGTTACTAAAGAAATAATCGCTTGCATTTGTATTACCGCTTGCTGCAAAGTTAGTGGTAAACACTCCTGTACCATAATCTTCTGCTAAATCTATACCAATTTTAAAACCACTTTCAAGCGGACTTGTAAAATTGATTTTTTGGTCTTTATTTAAATACAAATCTGAACCTTTTCCATTAAATGTATTACCTGTAATAATTATATTGCCACCCACATATAAATCCATATCTGTCGAATTTTGACAAGCAACTCCTGCACCAAAGCCATCAGATATATTACCACTAATTGTACCGCCATTTAAATTTACTGTGCATTTTTCACCTTTTCCTATCAATAAACCACTAGCGATTATTATATTATCAGTACTCTCAAAATAAGAAATAGCTTTATTATTAATTATTTTTCCGCCATTCATTGTAAAAGTTGTGTTTCGTCCTAAAAGCACACCTGCACCTGCGCGATAAGTGTCTCCATAATATTCAACAAAATTATTTTCTACTACACCGCCGTCCATAACAAACTCTGTATTAATAAAGCAATCTATACCGGCTCCATTTTCTTTTGCGTGATTATTTACTATTCTTCCGTCTTTCATATTGCATTTTGCACCACGCGTAATAAACAAACCACTTGCATACCTAGCATCACTATACGATATTTCACCACCATAAATATTACAAATTGCTTGTACTTCATCTGCTAAATTATAATTGTAATTAGTAACCATTACCCCGCCACAATTAATCCTAGCACTATTTTTTGTTATAAGGCAATCATAAATGTCAATGTTGCCCCCGCAAGCAACAATAGCCCCACCATCTCCATTAGAGTAATTACCTGTTACGATTATATCATTAATAATAGTGTTGCATTTGATACTATATATTCCTGCACCACCAGAACCGGCAGTGTTTCCAAGTATGATTCCTCCATTTAAATTAAGATTTCCTTCTGTTATATAAATTCCCCCACCTAAATTATTTGTTTCGTTATCAATTATTATTCCGCCGTTCATAGTAAAGGAACTACCTTTTTGCATAAAAACCGCTCCGCCATTACCATTAGATTTATTACCTATAATCATTCCATTATTAAATTCTACTTCTGCAGTACTACTTACAGAATCAATACCGCCACCAGCAGAAGGCGTCCAACCACCAGTTATCTTCCCTATTGGCAAACCTTTCAAATAATTAATTTGTGCGTCCAATGTCAAATTTTTAACATATTCATATCTCTCTAATAGCGTATCATAAGAATAACTATTGTCAGTTATGGTCAGTTTACCTGCAACAGCAAATATCTGTCCCATACTACCTACTGAAGTTTTATTTCTATTTAGCGTTTTGCCGTTTAAATCTATTGTAATATGCATTCCAGTAGGAATTTGTATATCGCCTTTGTTAAAAGATTCTGCATATTCGCCAAAAGAAGTATTAGTATTATCTGCAGTTGGTGCAGCTGTCCAATTACTTGTCAGTCTTACATAAGCTTTACCGGTGGACTTTGCATTTTGGATTATATTATTCCAATTAGTCGCCATAACCGCACAAGTAGCTCCGCCTAAATCTACATATTCGATATTTCTCTCATCACTATCACTTGCAGTCGTATTACCGACTACTTCATTGCTATTATCAATTGTACTAGTTACTGCAATCATAGCACCAGATACTAATAGTAGAGATAGTAATAAAACAAAAAATACTATTAAGCTAATAATTTTGATGGTTCTTATACATGCTGGCTTTGCAAAATATTCTAATAAAGTTTTTCCAATTGAAAAGAAACATAAAATTTGTCTACCTAAAATCAAAATAGAAACTAAAAAAAGAAATGTTAAAAATAAAAATATCAAAATATAAACTATATGAAACACAAATGTTTTTATTAATTCAAAATCAATATATGAATAATCAAACAGCATTATTAATTTCATCACATAAACAGCATTCATTTCTAAATAATAACTAAACAATGTATTAATTAATTTCTTATATCCATAAACAACATACAAAAAAGACGATATTGTAAGTACAATTGATAGAACATTTTTATGTAGCATATTATCCAAAATTAAAATAAATTTATGTAAACTGGAAAATACTTCAACAGTAGTTATAGTCCTTAAATCAAAATTTCTCATTAATAAAAATATTCCTATTAAAAGTATTGGAATAAAAAACAACATTATTGTTTTAAATAAATAGTAAGCTAGTGCAATAGGTATTGCTACTATCACAATTTTTAAAATAACATATGCTACTCCTATTTCAGCCAATCCAGATCTTTGACCACTATATTTGACACCATAATAACTTCTATAATATCGATTTCTGCCTCTTCCATAATATCTTCCTTTTCTACTCATAATAACTCCCATTCTTTTATACAATCTTTAAATTTTCTATTTTTTAATACTTAAAACTTGTCTTTTTTTTTCATTATATAAGATTAAATACAAATTGAAATTCGATTTATTGAGTTTTAAATTCTTAAACACATCAAATGCAAAGCAAGCATTTTTATCTGATGTATTAAATAATAGTTGAACTCCTCTAAATTCATCTAACACAGTCATTAACTTTGCAGCTAAATCTCCTATATATGCAATAGCATCTTCCTCATTTTTTACTTCTTTAATTCTAAATAATTCTCTCTTAAACATTGTAATAATTACTATATTCTTTGGTTGACGTTTCTTGGTTATTCTTCCATCAAATTCAATACTCTTTCCTTGCCATACAGGGTAAATATAAGGATGATCATCTATGTTCCAACCCTCTAAATACATATGGGTTAAATAGCTACAAACAAAATACTCATCAGAAGATTTATCGTCTAATGATCTATCTGTAAATAGTATTCTAGCCATAACATCAAGTTCAGATTGGTCTAAGTATACTGCTAAGTTATGTAATACTTTTTTACTAGGATATTTAGTTGAACCATTCTCAATTAATTTAATAGCTGTTCTACTTATATCTAGAATTTCAGCCATTTGAGTTTGATTAACACCTTTTTCAATTCTAATACTCCTTAAATATGTACTAAAAGCCATACTTACCTCCTTTTACAACATTACACCATATAAATATTATACAGTAAATAAACTAAAAAGAGGATTTTAGTTGCAAATACTTGCCAACCGAAAATAAAAATATTAAACATGAACCATTAAATGTCATTTATCAGACATCTGAAGATGGATATGATGATACTATCAAACCAAGGCTAGAAAAATTCAAAAATGTTAACTTTGATCGTATTGTATTTATCAATGAAGATAAATGTTCATTAAATATGCTAGATGAAAGAATTGAACAAGCAATTATACGTGAAAATGCAAAGTTATTTGTTCTTGATCCTATACAAGCTTATATTGGGCAAAATATTGATATGAATCGTGCAAATGAAATGCGTCCATTATTAAAAAATTTAACAACTATCGCTCAAAAACACCAAGTTGCTATTGTTTTAATTGGACATATGAATAAGGGAAAAGGATCAAAATCATCATATCGCAATTTAGGAAGTATTGATATTCCTGCTGCTGCACGTAGTGTACTCATATGTGGTGAAATTAAAAATCAAGAAGGTGTAAGAGCAGTTGCTCAAGACAAATCAAGTCTTGCACAACGTGGAAAGCCTTTTGCTTTTCGTTTTAATGATGAAGGATTTGAATGGTTAGGTGAATATGAAATAGATGCTGATGAATTACTAGATGGATTGAAACGATATACTGATAAAGATCGTGCAAAGGATTTTCTCCAACGAGAACTTAAAAATAGTCCAACAAAGGCAAAAGTCATGTATGACAAAGGAAGTAAATTAGTTTTTTCAAAACGCACACTTGATCAAGCAAAAGCTGAGCTAGATGTCAAATCATTTAAAGAAGGTAAATCATGGTATTGGAAGTTAAATTAACATTGCAAGGTTGCAGACTATCTAGGGACTTACAATCTTGCAACCTTCCTTTTAAGTATTGCCTTTGTTACTTTTGCGAAAGTAACTCACAAGCACTTTTGTCAAAAACAAAAGATGCATTGCGCTCTACGAGGTTTCCTTTATGAGTGAACATATAACTAGGACTATCAGTGCTATGCTTGAAAAAAGAAATGAAAATCACAATAGCCTTAAATTTATCGCTCATAATGTTGATCCAAGTCGTAAAAATCAAAATATTGAATATAAAAACATGAAAATTCAATCAGCATATCATTTATTATTTGATGATGCTCTGAAACGATATAACACTAAACAAACAAGACATGATAGAGTCATCAAGAATTACTATGAAAAAATAAGAACAAGCAAACAAGAAAAACCATTTCACGAAGTTATTATACAAATTGGCAATAAAGATGATACGAATGCAACTTCTCCAGAAGGTGAACTTGCTAAAACAATTCTTGATGAATATATGCAATCTTTTCAAGAAAGAAATTCTTCACTCTTTGTATTCTCTGCTCACTTGCATATGGATGAAGAAACACCACATCTTCATATTGATTTTATTCCTTATACTACAAATAGTAAGCGAGGATTGGATACAAGGGTATCTTTAAAACAAGCACTTTCTAAATTAGGATTTAAAGGTGGTAGTCGTAGTGATACCGAATGGAATCAATGGATAGTATCAGAAAAACAAGTCCTAGCTAAAATCATAGAAAAATATAATATTAAATGGTTAAAGCTAGGGACACACGAAAAACATTTAAGTGTCTTAAATTATGAAAAGAAAATGCGACAAGAAGAAATCAACACATTATCATCTACTATTTCTCAATTAAGCCAACAAAAAGAA
>OFGN01000344.1_pt1 | contig 54738 bp, 38 predicted proteins | sample 1521821 | NCBI WGS metagenome assembly OFGN01 (sample SAMEA3504094, study PRJEB24116) | mouse gut metagenome | biome: mouse gut; feature: mouse-associated habitat; material: faeces | place: Denmark | collected 2011
GCATTACCCACAGCCCACTTCTCTTTACCAAAATTTTATCTATGTTTTACATTTCATAAGACAATATTTTTCTAAAATTTTCATTTTTCTTTCTCCTTTTAATTTTTTGTTTTAGTTACGCTATAGTATTTGTCCCAATTTTCCACTCAAAAATCCAAGAAATCGCATTAAATAACTTTTTTTATAAAAACGTTATTTTTTTAATTTTTGGAAAGCTTTGCGTAGATTTTTGTTATTAATACTGACAAGGCTTATTACTAAACTTGATATGTTGATAACAAGTATTGCAAATATTGTAAAAATCCAAGATGCGGCATCTAAATAAAATACTGAAAACATATTTGCAAATCCGCTTGTACCGGAAACAAATATATTAACCAAATAAATTAATAAGCTGCCTAATAGTAAACCAAACAACATTTGCAAGGCGATAAGTACTACACTGAATATACCATATATTCTTAAAAAATCATAAGTTTTTGCACCTAAAGATTTTAAAATTAGTAATTCTTTTGCCTTTGTTTTTACAACATCGAAATAAAATATTACTATAATACCGACAGCCATCAAAACTGTAACTATCATAAGTGGTACACAAATATATTGCTGACAAACATAAACAATCCCAAAATCACTTGATTTAGTGATAGGACAATTTTTGATTGAGTACTCCACATAACAATTGGTACCAGTCCCCAACGAACTATGAATATACTTTTCAAAGCTTTTGTTGAGATTTTTTAAGCTACTTGCTGAAATATGATGTGCTACTATCAATCTTTTATCTGAAAATTTTGGTACAACACTAAATTCAGCATAATTTTGCTCGCTTACGATTATAGTATTATTTGCATTTCCTATGTTATCCACTACTTTTGCAATAGTAATGTCCTTTGTCAAAAATGTTTTATCAGGGAAATAAATCGAATTACCGATTGTTGCCATTCCGACTATACTTGTAGGGATTGTATCGCCTTCTTTAACTTCTCTCGTTCCGCTATTACCCAAAATAAACGCATTTATTTTGCTTAATATATTTTTATCTATAATTATCTCGTCTTTTTTTAGTAAAAACGATTTAATTTCTTCTTGAAGATTATAATAATCAATTACTGCACTTGTTAGTGGCGCGTAATTAAAATAATAATCACTATTCTGAGTGCCATAGCAATTTTCAAGAGTAAATTTAACATTTGAATTTACGCCCGAAAAGTGTCCCCCAGTTTTCCTTTGCAGCACCACTCTTGATTATAAGATTTATAAGTGGATTTGTATTATACTCGCTTTCTATAATTGCTTTTATATTCTCAGCTTCTTTACCTGTAAAATCGTCAATACTTTCACTTTTTAAACTACTATCCAAACTATTTCTATCGTCAAATACTCCGCATATTTTTACGCCGAAAATCGATACTATTTCACTATTATTCAACAAATTATCTTTTAAAAACTCAATTTGATAACTATCACTTCCGATATCGACTGCAAAATTTTTATAATAAATTAAATAGTCATAATAAGTTTTTGAAATTGCGATTTCATTAGTCTCTGTAGGTAACTTCCCAAGTATGATATCTGTACCAATATCATGTGGATTATCTGTAAATACTGCGTTGTTTATATTGCTTAAACTTGCCTTAGCAAAATAGCCGGCTTGTTTTATACTGTCATTTGTAGGATACAAATTTTCAAACCCATTTGCAATAACTTCGCCACTTGCAATGTCATAAAAGTTAAGGTCACAATCATTCAACATTTCGTCAAATTTTTGCATAACATCATAAGAAATTATGTAATCATTTTTTTCTATCGTAGGTTTAATTGCAAATATCTTTTGACCTTCCATTGAATTTATAGCTTTTGCCATAGTCTTATCTATTGTTGCAAATGTCATTGCACAAGACAATGTCATAAAAGCCATCAAAATAATCATCACTATACTCAAAAATATTTTTTTAATAATATCTTTGTTTATTAATGCAATGCTTAATCCCAAATCAGACTTACCGCTTAATATGGACTTTTTATGTCCGCTATTTGTGTTGTTGTTATATGAGAAAAAACTATTAACCTTTTTGCTTTTTACAGCATTTTGCAAACGCAAAATTTCTTCGATTTCTTCGTCTTCTGTCGTTTTTTCTACTTGTTCAATCTCTACATAATTTAAAGATTGCCCTTTATTATCGTGCGTTATTTTGCCGTCTGAAATAGTTATAATTCTATCTGCCCAAATTGCAATATTTTCGTCGTGTGATACTACTACCACCAATTTACTACCTGCAAGCTTACGCAAAATATTGTAAACATTGACAGAATTATTGCTATCCAAATTGCCTGTAGGTTCGTCTGCAAAAATTACTTTTGGCTTTCTGACTAAAGCCCTTGCTATGGCTACTCTTTGCATTTGCCCGCTGGATAGTGAATATACTTTTTCGTCAAGCAATTCGTCAATCCCCAAATCTTTTGCTATTTCAATTACAAAATCGTAATCAATCTTGCAACTTGCAAGTTCGTGACCAATCATTATATTTTGATAAACTGTTAAATTGTCAATCAACTTAAAATCTTGATATATGTATGCAAAATCTTGAATTAATAGCTCTTGAGCTAAATCTTTATAATTTTTGTCATTATATTTAATCTCGCCACTTGATAAAGCATCATTATTTGACAGCACATTAAGTAAAGTAGATTTACCTGAGCCACTTGCCCCAGTAATCGCAACCATTCCGACTGAAGGCAATTCAAAACTTACATTGTCAAGTGCCAATGTACCATTTTCGTATATTTTGCTCGCATTTTCAACTTTAATCATAATTTTCCTGTGCTTACCCATAATGGCAATAATTATGCTGCAAAAATATTATCACTAACAAACAGAATTTTTAAGTTTTGATAAATTATATAACAACATTTTTTATTTTATTTTATCATAATTTTATTAAAATTACAACAAATTCCACTTTTTTATTTCAATTAATCAATTGTACAACTAATTGCATTTAGTGCTTTTAATTAACCATACCCACTTAAAATTCTTTTATTCATATCTTTCCCCTTAAAAAATTTATTATGAAATTTTTCTCAATTTTAAATATAAGCCACTAAAAATATCTTTTTGTCACACACAGCCTAAATATGTCTAAAAATATTTTATTTTATTGTAACACTAAATTAATTTTAATCATTTTTAGTGTTTTTTATGAAAAATTACCATATTTTTGAGACTTTTACCACTATTTTCATTAAATTTATAGATTTTTTTGATACAAAATTTTAATTCTTCTATATATAAGGGCAAATTTATTTTGATTTTGTGACACATTTTAAAAAATAATTTGTAAATTTTATGTAAATCAAAAAAAATAATGGATTATACCTTCAAAAAATCCATTATTTTATAAAGATTAATATGAAATTTATTTACAAATTCCCTAACGCTCAATACAACTACTCAATATTATTTGCGGATAAGGCTTTAAGCGGTTCAAACTTAACAAACTTTATAAAGCCAAACGCAGTGCTAAACAAATAAAGAACTGCAGATATACCTACTCCAATAAAGTATGATACCCAACTCAATGTGCGTTCTGTTGTTGCAATCATAATTGTTGCACAAAATAAAGATGCCGCAAATGTAACTGCAAAAATAACAAGCAATTTAATAAGTTCGGTAACAACAATGTCAGACCATTTTGCACCATAAATAATCATTATACCACTGCGTTTTGTCATTTTATCTACTGAAAAATAATAGTTTGCAGCTAAAGCAATTATTAACAAAACAAATAAACTGCCCGACCAATAAAGTACGCTATCGTTTGAGTAAGTATATTTGCCACTTTCGTTTAAAGTTCTTACCGTTTGGGCTTCCGCACCTAAGCTTTTGTAATAATCCGCTGAAAAATAAGATATCATAAGCCCGTTTGTTACATTTGCATAATCGGGTATATCATCATATATTAAAAAACCGTGTGAAATATTATCGCTAAGTTCTGCACTATGATATGAAAAGTGATAATATTCCTTATCTGTAAACCCAATAATTTTTAAATCTCTTGTATACTCGTAAACTCCTTTATTGCAAGTGACTTTTACTATATCGCCTATTTCATACAATTTTTTATAATTGTAGGGAGCAAATGCTTCCCTATAATTACCTTGCGGTCTTGGTATAGTAAACTCGTAACCACAATTTGGCAGTGCATATAACATTTTTTCACTAACAATATTTAGCGAATAACTATTTCCTGAATCATCGTCAAAGTATCCTGCGTGTGCGATTCCCGCATAGTTTTCCATATCAAAAGTTTCTTTTAAATCTTTATAAAACATATTAGGAAAATTAATCAAGCAATAATCAGCAATTTCTTCTGAAAAAAGCTCCAAATCTTCATTTTTTTCATAACCGATAAGCTGCTCAATACCAATCGGCAAAATCAACATAGTGCAAAGTATACAAATAAACATTGCAAATGACAATATTGCGGTAGAAGACAAGTTGCTTTTTAAAATTTTTAACTTATTCATATCCACCTCACAAATTATACTTATTTACCGCAGGCATCGCAAACGCCCGCTTTACTACTGCAATTATAGTTACTATCAATATGCTGACTAAAGGCGTGCCAATCAGCATTAAGTAATGTAGCCACTCAAACCCAGTAATAATTATTTTTTCAGTCATAACTATGCTCAAAATAAAATCAAAAAGCACACCTAAACCAATTGCCAAAACTGCCATTAGCATTGTTTCAATTGTCATTGTGACAGCCAGCATTGTAGGACTGCACCCTAATGTTTTGTATGTCGCATATTTTTTGTTATTGCACTTTAGCCAGTACACTAATATTGTTGTTGATGCAACCATTCCTATAAGCAACATTGCCAAAACTACAATAAAGCTACCTGCTAATGGTATAGTTGCAGTATTATCCCTTTTGCAGCCGAATTTAATTATTTTCCAGTACACTTTGTCAGTATCTGTTCGGGACAGGCCGCTAACACCACCAGTAACTTTACTCTCTTTTGTTTTTCCTGTAAACATATCATAAACATAAGAAGATGAATACCAATTTTCCACATTAGTATTGTAAGGAACATATAAACCATAGCTTCCCATAACAATATCTATTACTTCAAAATCTATCCCAAAAATATTAAAAATATCACCCTTTTCAATACCTAACTCTTTGGCATACCCTTCACCAATTTCGCAAACATTTCCTTTTCCCGCTATCTCTTCCTTTTTAAATTTTGTAAAAGATACCGCGATAGAGTCCAATTTTGCAGAAGTGCCATTTGCTTTAATATCGCAGTTATATTGCATTATGCTAACAGTCCAACGCATTGAATCTGTTGCATTTAATTCCTTTTCTATTTTCTCTAAACTTTCAAAAAAAGCTGTTTTTTCATTTTTAAACTTATCTGCTTTCATAGTAAAGGATAATCTTGCTTCCTGAGAATACGCACTTTTAATATCACTTGCAGCAAATCTTGACGGAAGACTACAACAACAGGTCATTGCAAAAAATATAAGAATAAGCAGGCTAAACGCAATCGGTTTATTTACAATCGACTGCTTTACGCTATTAAAAATAAACAAAATTTTATTTTTCATACTATGCTATCCCCTTTAAAATCAAGCCGCAAGTTTTATAAAACTAATAAAACAATTACAATATTTTATTTTAAATTTCCGTATATCCAATCAGTTAAACTATCTGAGCCATTATATATTTACTTGTTAAAATGTTATTATTTTTTTTGTTTTTGGAACAATTTTCTATAATTCTTACCGCATAATTTTTTCATATTGTACCAAATTATTCCGCCACTAACAGCAACTACAACAAATGCCATTAGTAAAATGCTAAGCGGACTAACATAAAAATATTTAACAAAAGTACTTGCGTGAAGCAGCTTTGTCCACATTTTATTTAAGCCATAAATCAACCCTACGCCTGCAAGGCAACCAATTATCAATTGAACAGCTAATATAACCAGCGCTACACCTGCAAACAAATTCCACAAATCGTTTGGCTTTGCACCCAATGTCCGCAAAATTAAAAGTTCTTTGCCTTTTCCATTTACCATATCAGAAATTAGCACCACTAAAAGCAAACCAAACGAAATTGTTGCAAGCACAATTAACGGCAGTGCAATACAAAACCTTGCCAAATCTGTAATATCGTTGTCATACTCGTAATTACCATTATACTTTGGCATACCATACTCTACGCAGAAATCTCCGTGTTGCCAGTCATTTGCAACGATTTCTGACAATTTAGGGGAAAGCTCGGTATAAATGAAGTTTCTAAGTTCCTTCATAAACTTAGGAGTAAAAACTTCACTTTTAATTGCATATTGTTCCACGCCATCAAAATAAGGATTAACATACTCGTCAAATAGTTCTTCATTTATAACTATATCGTTTCTATACCTATTGGTATTTTCAAAAATATCAAAAATGCCTTTTACTTTAAAAGTCAAATTTGACTTAAAAGTTTCATCGACTCTAAAAAATCCTGTTGAATAATCATTTCTTACCAAATCAAAAGTAAGCGTATCCCCAACTGAAAGGGTTCTATCACTATTCCACTCATAATAACTTTTAAATGAGCTACTCACATAAATTTCGTCTTTTGCTAAATCATCTTTAAGCCAATCATAGTCATAATAATATTTTTTAACATTGCTATTGTTAGCACAAAAGTCATAAAAATAACCACTCATAAATCCTAAACCATACGAAGGATTGTAAAGACAAATTTTAGATATTCCCGAATTAAGAGACTGATTATCTTTTAACGCAGCTTTAGGACGAATAATTGTAAATGGCAAATCATTATATAAATAAAGCTCAAAATAGTCAGGGCAATTTACAAACTCTATATCGTTTTTGTCATCAAACACGCCTGTTATTTTTACTCTAAATTCTTTTATGTAATCTCCTATCAAAGCACGCTCGCCAAAATCTACAATCTCACCTTCGGCATTTTTAAACTTTTTTATATCCTTAAAATAGTTATACATTGATTTTGATATAACAATCTCGTCCTGCCCTTCGCTGTTGATTTTAGGAGCTTCACCCATTAACATTTTAACGCCTATGTCTTTCATATCATCTGCGTATAAAGTATTGTTATAAGTAATTGGCACTTTGTCTTCTTCACTAGCAGAAACAGGGCGAATTTTATTAAACATATAGTGTAAAACACTCTCATTTGTAACTGGCACCATATCCGTACCCGTCTTTTGCTTTACAAAATCCTGAATTTTGCCATACTCTTCTGGGCTTAAATTATAGTTTCTGGAATAAATGTTCATTGTCACCAATGGTACATCATTTTGTTTCATAACTCTACAAAACATACTCTCTTGAGAAGAAAACACCATCGCCGATGTAAAAAATATTGCAGCAAGCATAATAATTGTAAACACAAACAAAACAACTTTTTTTGCAATATCTTTGTTATTAAAAGCAATAGTCAAACCAATTGTACTATTTAATGACAACCCTTGCTTTTTGCGTGCTTTGTTTTTGCCTTTTTTGTATGAAAAAACGCTTTTACTTCCGATTTTTGAAGGTTTATTCTTCTTTTTCGGTTTAATGCTTATTGTATTATTTTTGTTTTTATCTTCGCCTAAATCTAACCTTTCAGTTGTATTATTTAGTTCCCGCAAAGCCTTTTCAGCTATAATTTTGTTATATTCTTCACCTGTACAATCGTTTATTACCTTACCGTTTTGTGTTTCAATTACTCTATCTGCATAATTAGCAATTGCTTTGTCGTGCGATACTATTACAACCAAAATATCTTTGGATAATTCCTTTAGTATTTGATACACATTTTCTGAATTTTGGCTATCCAAGTTACCTGTAGGCTCGTCTGCAAATATAACCTTTGGTTTTTTGACTAATGCTCTTGCTATAGCTACTCTTTGCATTTGTCCGCCAGATAAGGCAAACACTTTTTCGTCAAGTATTTGTGTGAGTTCCAATTTATCTGCAACACTTAATATGTAATCATTGTCAAAATCTTTAGTTGCAAGTTCTTGTCCAATCTTTATGTTTTGGTATACTGTAAGATTTTCTATCAACTTGTAGTCTTGATAAATCATTGCAAAGTCTTTTAACAAAATGTCTTTTATATAGTCGCTGTACCGCTTGTCATTATAAATCAATTCACCTTTTGAAGGCAAATCATTGTTTGACAACAAATTAAGCAAAGTTGACTTACCTGAGCCGCTACTACCTACAATAGCAACCATTCCGCAAGACGGAAACTCTAGCGACACATTACGCACCGCTACAGTCCCATTCTCATAAACTTTGTAAATGTTTGCTAGCTTTATCATTTTTCCCCCCAATATCCAAACAAATGTTTGTTATTTACATTGTAGATTGTTCAACTATTTTTCCGTCGACAATATGTACTATCCTATCCAGTTTATTTGCAACATTTTGGTCGTGTGTTACTACAATTATTGTGTTTCCCTTTTGTTGCAATTCCTTTAACACACTAATTATCTCGTTTGCAGTTGTACTATCCAAGGCACTTGTAGGCTCGTCTGCCAAAATAATTTCCGGGTCGTTAACCATTGCTCTTGCTATGGCTACCCTTTGCTTTTGTCCGCCAGACAAATCACGTACTTTAGTGTTTTTTAAATTAAAAATCTTCAATTTATTAAGCACTGTTTCTATTCTGTCTTTTTGTTCACTTGGCTTGTATTTTTTACTAAAAAGCAGTGGTATGCGAACATTATTCATAACCTTATCGCTCTCTATTAGTCCATAAGACTGCAGTATAAACCCAAACATATTATTTCTTATTTCTGCAAGCTCGGTTGCATTTTTTGAGTTTATATTTACGCCGTCAAGCAAATACTCCCCGCTTGTTGATTTATCTAAACAACCTATTATATTAAGCAAAGTGGACTTACCAGACCCCGATACACCCATAATGGCAATTGAATCGCCCTTGTTAATAACCAAATCAACACCACGCAATGCGTGTACTTCGTTTGGCTTTCCGTTGTTATATTTTTTGTTTATTTCTTTTAAATTAATTATCTCCATAACTCCCCTTTTTAAATTTAGTACCGATTTTCGGCAAAATTTTGTTTATTTAATCTACATTGCTGTTAGATAACGCTTTTAACGGATTAAATTTTACTAGCTTAATAAGCCCAAATGATATACTACTAAAATAAATTGCAAACATTATTGCCGAACACTTGAAAAATGTTTTCCAGTCTACAATAGCATCAAAGTCATACTCACCCTTTTTTAAAATAATCATTGCAATTACAAAAGCAGAAATTGCAAACGCAAATATAAATAAAAGTAACATTTTAATAAATTCAACCAAAACTATATCTGAGCGTTTACCACCATAAATAAACATTATCCCGCTTCTTTTAATCAGCCTATCTTGAGTAAAATAATAATTTGCCGCTATAACTATTGCAAACAATATTATTGTAGATATACACCAATACAAAAAACTATCATTTACCTCTGATGTTCTTTGCAAATCATTTAACTCTTTGAATGTTCTGCAATTCGCACCTAATTCTCTGTAATATTCGGCAGACTTATCCGACATCATCATACCGCCATTTACTTTAGCATACTTTGGTATATCGTCATAAATTAAAAAGCTATTATATATACCATATTCTGTTATCATTGAATTTGTAATCGCATTTGAAATATTATAATATGGCTTATCAGTATACCCTATAATTTCAATCATTTGCTCATACCCATACTCATCTCCTTCGTAACAACTTATAGGATATTTTTTACCTATTTCGTACTTTTCTCTTAACTCATAAGGAGCAAAAGCTTGTTTGTAACCTTTAGGTTTTGTCTTTTTAAAATCATATCCTAATGACGGAAGATTTGTAACCATTTTTTCACTTACAAATTCAAAACTAAAATATTTTTCGTGATAAGGATTAGAATAATCTGTTAAACCGCCATAACTTGCAATACCTGCAAAATTTTCCATATCAAAAACTGTGCTTAATTCCTTATAATTATTTTTAACGCTAAGTTCAGAAAAATCAAAGCTTATTAAGCAATAATCTTTTAAATTGTTATCATAAATATCTATATCACCCTTTATCCTTGCTATAGAAGGATAATATGAAATTGAAAAAAGCACCATTGTACAAGCAACTACAACAAACAAAGCTAAAGATAAAAACCAAGTAGATGAAATATTAATTTTTAACATTTTTAATTTATTCATACACATCACCTACCTGTTAAATTTGCTATCTGCAGGCAACGCCTTAGCTCGTTTTATTATAGCAATTAATGATACAATTGCTACACTAACAATTTGTCCGCCAATCAATATCAAATAATAAAGCCATTCATACCCGGGAAATACAATTTTTGTTTGCATAATTAAGCTAATTATGTAATCAATCAACACCCCTATTCCTATAGATATAATCGCAATAATAAATGTTTCAATAATCATTGCCCCTGCAAGCAACAACGGACTACAACCCAAAGTTTTAAATGTCGAATATTTTTGGCTATTACATTTTAACCAATAATTCATTATTGACATTGTGGATATTGCACACATAAATAGCAACCCGATAAGTAATAAGGAAGCACTATTAACCGCCGTAAACTTAGGTGCAATTTTAACTTTTGATTGTCTTATTACACTTTTTAATTTACCTAAATTAAAGTGTTTAAGTCCGCGTATATATAAACCACATTCCCTTTCTACAGGTTTAGTGTCATAATCTGGGGTATATGATGTTTTATACCATTTATTTATCGGCAAATTGTAAGGGACAATAAAAATCGTGCTACTAACTATTCTCTGTACCTTCAAATCGTTGCCGTATAAGTTCACAATGTCTCCAACTTTAATATTATATTCTTTTGCTAAATTATCTCCAACTACAACAACTGCTTGCTTATTTAAAATATTTTCTTCTGTTATTACGTCATTTGCAGTAAAAACAAAATCGACACTAATTGTATCCAATACAATTTCTTTACCATTAATTTTGATATCACAATCGTAGTTATGTACCGTAAAATCTCCTTGTACATCAAAATTTTTATGTTTTAACTTACTTCTGTTGTTAAAAACATAATCCCCAATCAACATTCTATTATCCAAAAAATCGTTAGGTACTATCTTACCGCTAATGCTGTAACCACTTTCATAATCGTCTCTTATTCCCCTTACTTCCAACCTTATAGGTATGCTTGTGCAAATGGTCGTTGTAATAATAACAAGGAACATTAATATAAAAACAAATGGTTTATTAACAATAGATTGTTTTATGCTATTAAAACAAAATAATAATTTATTTTTCATTATTTCCACCCTATTTAAAAAATTAAAGAAAGCATATTTAATTTAATTATTTATATTTCTATTTTTCCGCCAAATTGATAATAAAAATCATACAATACCCCATTTAAAGACACGCAAACATTTACAAATACCTTTGCAATATCATATTTGCCAGAAGGTACAGTAACACCACCTGATGATTTATTATTAGCAATACTTTTTGATACTTCTATAATTCCAAAATTATTAGAATAAAATATTATATCTGCTCCTATGCCAATTTGCAACGGCTTTTTTATCCCTAATGTTGGTGCTTGAGTGAATGCTTTAAATTCTATAATAATATCGTCTCCAACAACTTTTCTATCTCTTGGGTCAACATTTATCTCTACATAACAAGATGTATACTCTGGAAGTCTAGTAAAACAATCTAAAGATTTTATTCTACCATTCCACTCCTTAGCATAATATGGGTCAGATTTTGTTCCTGAGCCACCATCTCCTATACCATCTATTATACCATAAGGTTCAATAAAATTCAAGTCACTAATTGTTGCGACTGTCATATTATTTGTTTCATTGTTAGACTTGTTAATTTGTAGTGCTACAAAAACAAGACTAAAACTTGCTATAAGTATCATAATTAAAGATACTAAAATTTTACTTATTTTTTTTGTTTCAACATAATTTTCTCCTTTTGTTCAAAATTTTATAAATATGCTTTCTTTTTCAAAATTATTTCAGAGTTTCCCTCTTCTACTAATAAAGGGCAAATTTTTGCGACTTTTGTGACACTTTGTTGAAAAATAATTTGTAAATTTTTTGTAAAGCACAAAAATACCGACTCTGTTTGACACAAAGTCGGTATTTTTTTAATAATTTTTCATTACTTAGGAGACAATAAATAATTTTTCCAATGTTTCTAGAAATGGGCTTTCCCCATCAAAACCTACACCATCATAAGTAATATAAATACGCTCTTTTTTAGTTATTATATTACCCTGAACTTTTATAAAGCTTATTCCGTCATCATCTGTTTCAATGTCTTCATAATAGGATAATTTATGATTTGCTATATAAAATTCTTTATCATAAGGAAAGGTAAAAGGTTCTCTTTTAAAATTGTCATTTACCATTATCGATAAAGTTATGCTTTCAAATGTTTCATCGTTACCAGTGGTTACTAAAAAATATAATACTTCCATTGTAGTTTTGTCAAAATGTTTTGTGACATAATGGTTCATACTACTATCCAAATCAAAAAACTTTGTATATTCATTTAGCTCTTCAACTGTTGATGTGACTTTATCTGGATCTGTGTAACCAAAATGGTCTTGGGGACCATCTGTTTTTAAAACAAGTGGAAGAACTATACTTGCAACAATTAATATCGCTGCAATACAAGAACTAACCATTGCAAACCTAAATGATTTATGTTTTTGACTTGCGGCTTTTTTATTAAGGCATTCATTCTGATGTTTTAAAGACTCTAACAATTGCTCGTCACGAATGCTATTTAATGATTCATTGACATTGTCTTGAAGTTTTTTAAACTTTTTCATAATTGACTCCTAATTAAAATTTGCTTATTTAGTTAATTTGCACTCCAAACGCATCTTTGATATTTGTTTTGTAAGAAATGTTAAAATATCCTGTTGTCAAATCTTTTATACATGTTGCAACGGCTAAATATTTATCGTTTCTTTTTGCGCCATTTGTAAGCGTATATGTAATATCCTTATAACCAAAAGCGGTCATTGTGTGATTGTATTTGCTTGTTATTATTGATAAATTATCACTATTATTTTGAGTTTTTATTGTAAACACATTAAACATTGATAAAAATAGTGCAATTGGTTGACCATTATCAATATAATTTTTTGCTATAGTATAATCAAAATTGCCTGCTGACATACAAGAGTTATAGGATATTTGATAATTACCATTTCTTTTTACATATTTTTCCATACCGGTTTTAAATTGGTTAACAGTGGCACCTACACCTGTACTATTTGTTTCCATATCGTAAAACAAATCAGTTGTCAATTTATCAGTTGTATCGCTTTTACCATAATATAAATAGTAAGAAGCAAGGCTGCTGCCGGGATTATAATTAGGTATTAAATTTGTTTTGTACCTATCCCAAAATTGTATTATATTTGCACCTGTAACCGCTGCACAACCTTCAGGAAGGCTATCTAAATCAATAAGATACGGATGTTTTTTAGCTAGCTGATATGTATCCTCTGATTTTGACGAAAAATTAATAGTTTCGCTTTCATAAGTCAAATCGTCATAACTGCCAAAATGTGCTACTTCTCTCAAACTATCTAAAAGGTCTTGATTTAAAAGCTCATTTGTTTTTGCAAAATAATAGTTATCTTCCGCAAAATATAAATAAGTCATATCACAAACATAAATCCTTTTACAATCATTTAAAGCGTTGTACGGATTTTTTGTGTTAAAAAATACTTCCGCAACTTCAAACTCGCCAAATGTGCAAATAACTATTGCATAGCCTTTTTCTTCATTTACCGAAAAATCATAAACATAGCCTAGCTTTTGCAGATTTATATCGTATAATAATTCTTTTTGTGCGGAGATATTTATATCAGCGCCATAATTATCTTTTGCAAGAACTTGAATATTTTCCAAAAATACTTGGTCATATTCGTTACCATCTAATTCCATTGCAAATGCAACAGGAATATTTTGTGCTACAACATAGATGCCCGTTAAAGCTATAGCAATTATGGCAACTACTAAAAATAAATTAATTAATACTTTTTTCTTTTGCATATTTACACCTCTTTACTTATTAAGGGCGTTTATTTTGCGATTTTGTTACAGTATTGTGTAAATTTTTTATTTTTTTGATTGCTCTAGAATGTTTCTGTCTAATTGTGCCATATTTTATGCCTAAAATATTAGAAATTTCTTTTGCGCTATATCCAAAAACATATATCATTTTAATTATTTGTTGAGTGGTTTCGTCTAGCTGCCTTATGTAAATATCCAAATCACCATACAAGTCATCATCAATGGTTACTTCTCTTGTACTGTAATTGTTATTAATTCTGCAATACTTGCGCTCGGTTTTTAAAAGCTTTAATGCAATGTGGTCGCAACATTTATAAACCCATTGTGTTGGATACTTTATGTACTGGGTATAACCCGTTTTTACAAGGTATTTAAAAAATTCCTGACTGACATCTTGTGCAATTTTATCTCCGTCTTCATATTTATCGCTTATATAAATGATTATTCGGCTGTAGTAAAAGTTAAAAAGCTCTTCCAATGAATCATTATTTGTATTTAATTTTTTCAAAAGGTAATTAAACTCAATATGATTCATACTTTCTCCGTTAAAATTAGTTTGCGTGCAGACGATTTTATTGCAAAAAACAAAAATGTATACCTAAAATGTATTATAACACATAGTTAATTGTTTTACAACATAAAATCAAAAAAAACGGGACGCAATGTCCCGCTTTTTTGTGTAAATGCTTTTATTTTAAATATTAAGCATTGTATAATAAATACCGCCTTTTGCAATTAGTTCTTCGTGTGTGCCGCGTTCCGCTATTCCGTCGCTTGTTAAAACTATGATTTCGTCGGCATTTCGGATTGTAGACAATCTATGTGCGATTATTATGCTAGTTCTTCCCACGCTCAAGCTTTCAAGAGATTTTTGAACCAATCTTTCTGACTCATTATCAAGTGCGCTTGTTGCTTCGTCCAAAATAAGTATTGGCGGATTTTTCAAAAAGACTCTTGCAATGCTTATTCTCTGCTTTTGTCCGCCTGACAATTTCACTCCACGCTCACCCACAAAAGTGTCATAACCATTTGGCAAATTTTCAATAAATTCGTCTGCTCCGCTTGCCTTGGCAGCTGCCTGTATTTCGCTATCTGTAGCATTTGGTTTGCCATAAGCTATATTTTCACGGATAGTGCCAGAAAACATATAAACATCTTGCTGTACAATGCCAATATGTTCTCTTAAAGATTTAAGCGTTATTTCACGAATATCTACGCCGTCAATCAAAATCTCACCGCTTTCTATCTCAAAAAACCTAGGAATCAAGTTGCTAAGTGTTGTCTTTCCGCTACCGCTTGCACCTATAATCGCTATATTTTTTCCTGCAGGTATATCTAAACTTAAGCCGGTGAAAACTTTTGTTTCATCGTCACCATAGCCGAATGTCAAATCACGTATGGTTATATCTCCACGAACATTGTTTAGCTCTATAGCACCTTCATTATCTGTTATCTCAGGCGGTGTATCAATGATTTCAAAAAATCTTTCTACACCAGTCATCCCCCTGCCAAATTGCTCGGTAAACTCTACTATTCTTCTAACTGACTGCAGTAATGTGCTTACAAATAGTAGTGATGCACTAAATTCACCTACACCAAGCATACCATTAGCCAAAAACAATCCGCCTGCAACAACTACCACAATATACATTAATCCGTCAAAAAATCTTGTTACACTATGAAATCCTGACATAGCCTTGTACATTGTTTTGCGGACTTTTAAAAATGCTTTGTTGCCTTTTTCAAACTTTTCTTCTTCAACATCTTCATTTGCAAAAGACTTTACTACTCTTATACCCAGCAAGCTATCTTCAACTTGTGAATTTATATCACCCAAAGATTTTCTTTGTGCTCTAAATGCTGCGTGCATCTTTTTGCTAAAATAGGTTGAAAATATAAGCATTATAGGTATCATTGCAAAAATTATCAATGTCATATAAACATTAAAAGTACACAATATTGCAAATGATACTATTATTTTTAGTGCTGCAATATAAAACTCTTCAGGACAATGATGTGCAAATTCTGTAACATCAAACAAATCGGTTGTGATTCTTGACATTAATTGACCTATCTTAGTCTCGTTATAGTATTTGTGAGACATTTTTTGCAAATGCGCAAACATTTCTCGGCGCATATCCGCTTCAATCTTACTGCCCATATAATGCCCAATATATTGCATATAGTAATTCGCCGCAGTGTCCACAATCCTAAGTCCAAGATAAATTGCACCCAAAATTAAAATATAAGGAATAGTAACAGTTGCTAATTCATTTATTGCTCTATCCGTAATATCTTTTACTAGTAGTGGAAATATTACTTCACAAACAATAGTTAAAGTCGCACATAGTAAATCCACTAGCATTATCCGCCAATAGTTGCGATAATATGGTACAAACCGTTTTAATAACTTTCTATTTTTCATTTTTTTCCTTTATTTAAATAATTAAAAATCAGCCAATTCAATTCTGCCAAAGACAATCTTACTTAATTTCTGTATAATCATTTACAAACACACAATCAAATTTGTAAATTATTCTCTTTTCTTATAGAGAATAGTACAATTTTATTTTTATATCACTATTAGCAAACAACTTATTAACAATCTCTATCAAGACAAACTAGAGTTTTGATATGGCAGATACTTGTTAAAGCATAGAATACTCTCAAAATCATAGCGTGTAACAATGAAAAGTCTTAATAAATATGCTTAATTTTTACTTTTACCGCGTTTTAATATTATTTTGCGACCTAATAGCTTGCAAGTTTGTCTTTTACTTCGTCAATCATATCTTCGAATTCTTCAAATTCCAAAACTTTGTTAAAATATTTCTTTGCGTTCTCAAAATCTCCTAGTGTGTCATAAAGCATTGCTATATTATAAAGAGCCGTTATATTCCCTTTTTCGATTGCTCTTGTATACCATTCAAGTGCTTTTTCATAGTTTTGCTCCACACCATCGCCATAATTATAACAATTACCAAGGTTGTCCATTGCATCTCTATTGCCTAGCTCTACGGCTTGTTTATACCACTCTACTGCTTTTGCATAGTTTCGCTTTACGCCATCACCGCAATAATAGCAACTACCAAGTCTATCCATTGCATCACTATTGCATAGCTCTGCGGCTTGTGTATACCACTCTACCGCTTTTGCATAGTCTTGCGGAGCACCTTCGCCATAATAATAGCAATCACCAAGACTAAGCATTGCATTGCTATTTCCTAACTCTGCGGATTCTATCCACAACTCTATTGCTTTTTCATAGTCTTGTTCTACGCCAATGCTATAAAAATAGCAATCACCAAGATTTAACAGACCATCACTATTGCCTAACTCCACAGATTTTTTAAATAGTTCAAGTGCTTTTGCCAAATCTTCTTCTACAATCTCACCATCACAATAGCATTTTCCAAGACTGCTCATTGCTGCACTATTGCCTGTCTCTGCTGCTTTTGTATATAATTCAATTGCTTTGTTATAGTCTTGTTCTACACCTTTGCCATCATAATAGCAATTGCCAAGATTAAACATTGCATCACTATTGTCTCTCTCTACAGATTTTTTGTAACATTCAAGTGCTTTTTCATAGTCTTGTTCTACACCTTTGCCATCATAATAGCACTTGCCAAGACTGTTCATTGCAGCACTATTACCTAGCTCTGCGGCTTTTTTATACCAATCTACTGCTTGTGCATAGTCTTGCGGAGCACCAACACCATCGTAATAGCAATTTCCGATATACCACATTGCTTCTTTATCATCTTGCTCAGCGCATTTCATAAACAATTTGAATGCCTTATTATACTTTTTTTTGTCATAATTTTTTTTAGCCTTTTCAAACAAATCTTTCATTTTTAACCCCTGCGAAAATTAATTTTTAAAATTATCAATATACATCAAACTTAATAGATTGATATATTTATTAGTTAATTATACTAAATGCAAGTTGTTTTGTCAATATCATATTATATTAAAGGTTTAGACATGGAATAGGTTCAAGACTTCAAAAGGTTTATGTATTTTTGGTAAAAAAATTAAGCATCAAGTAATAAATTTGTGTTACTGATGCTTTAATTTTTGCATATAGCACCGATTTTCGGTATAATATTTGTTAATTTTGCTGAATTTTTCGTTATTTTTGTTATTTTCGGTCGAGACAAACTAGAGTTTCGACATGGCAGACTCCTGTTAAAGGTTTAATATCCACCTAAATTCATAGTGTGTAACATTGAAAAGTCTAGCCAAACAATAAAATATCAAGCCTTTACACTTTCTTCCAATTCAATTAATTGCTGTTGAAAATATTCTTAACAATATTTAGGCGTTCCTCACTAATCTTCGTAACAAATGGCTTTTTCTGTTCTCACCCAATTTTGATTCATAAAAGTCATCTACAATTTTTATTTTCTAACATTTCCAAAAACATAATCAATTAAAAACTCTACTTTGTCCATCTGGCATGCTATTTACATAATCTTTTTTAATGTATTATTAACTGTTGCTAGCGCATATATTTTGTTATTATTTTTATTTTTTCAGGTGTTGCACCTGATAGTATACTTTATCTTATTGGATAATTTAATTGAAATCAATTAAATTATCCATATCATATATTGCTTCTTGTTCTAATTTACAATTATTCTCTAACATAAAATCAATTAAAACTCCATGTTCTACAAACTTTTCTTTTAACCGTTTTAAATTGATTTGATCATTATTAGATAATTTGGACCAATAATTTTTATGGGTAAGCATTGTTTCAATATCCATATTGTACATTTGAAAAGGCATCTCTGATTTCGCTTTTAAATTATTATAAATATTTATTCCACCATAATCAATATCTCCATAATGAAAATATTTTAGATGATTATTCCCAGCGTAGATTTTTTGTAAAAATATATTTTTATCATTATTATGATACCCTGCCAAATATACAATTGTTGCATTTGTTTTATTAAAACTTAAATATTTTGTATAATTTTCAATCGTAAATAATTCATCATCATGCACAATTATTTTATCCAATTTATTTATATCTTTTGCACAAATACCTATTCCATATTGGAAATCAGCTATGTTTATTTTACTTCCATTACAAAATACTACTTCAACATTTCCTTTTAAATTAATAAATGTCGGTGTTGTAACAATATTATAATAAAAACATAGATCCTCAAAATTCTCAAATATTATTTCTCCAAAACGATTGAATAATGTTAAAAACACACTGCCAAGTTTTTCAAAAGTTTTAGAATCATTAAATACTTTTTTACTGAAATTCCTGAGCAATATTTCATCTTTTTCTCTACATATCTCATTGATAGCGTTAATATTTCGTTCAATCTCATTCTCATGAATATCAGAAAATTTCTTTGCTAAATCAATGTTAAACTCTAAGTATTTCTGCGCTATCATACAATTTTCACATCGCTCCAAATCTTGCAAAAAACTCAAATGTTTTCCAAGTGCAATTTCAGGCAATTCTTTACCCAAATACTCATAGATTTCATTAATTTTATCATAATTAAGTTCAACTTCAAGCAATTCAGCACAATTTCGCTTACAAAACACAAAACCTAAATTTTCAATTTCTTTTACTGATTCTTCTATTTCTGGTCTTATATCAAAAGCATTATCGCAATGATATTTGGCGAACACTTTACTTTTGTCTGTATTAAGTGCGATTTTTCTTCTTTTTGATGCTGTTCCGTTTTTTAGAGAATTTTCATACTTTTTTAACAAACTATTCAGTAATTCAACATTAAAATTCATAATTATTCCTTCACTTGTGCTCTAATTTTCATAACATTATTGTCTTTTACCACAACAATTTTTGTATCAATACTCAAGAATATGTCTTTTGCCTTTGTATCTGGAACAGCTATCATCACTTGTATTTGCAATCTATTAAAATACTCTATCATAGATTTAACTCTTGGAGCATCCATCTTGTCAAATGCTTCATCCAAAAATACCAAACAAGCAGAAGATTTGGTTCTACCACGATTTTCATAAGATGAAATTTGATTGAACGCTGCAGCTATAATAACATAAAACGGATTTTGATTTTCTCCTCCACTTTTACCACCAACGACATCATTGTAAGAAAATCTATTGCCATTTTTATCAGTTATTTCTATATCATAACTCAAAAAATTTCTATAATCAGTAAATTTTCTCAACATTTTTTCTTCTTTTTCCGAGTTATCGTCTCTTGTCAAATCAGTAAACAAATCATCTAACAATTCTTTATTTTTAGCACTTAATCCTTCATCCAACAATGATTTACATTCATAATTTTCATCGCTTATAAAAATATCATAATATGGTGCAAACTCTTTAATTTTGCTTTTTTCAACAATTATCTTATATCTTTCTTCTGTTTCACCAAAAGGTTGCAATTTTAACACTTTGTTTAACTGCTCGATATTTTTTCTTTCTTGAAGGATATTTTTTCTTATAGATATTATGTATTTTTCTTGGAAATCATTTTTGGCTTGGCTCAAAACTTCTATCGCTTTATTTTCATATTTTGGCAAATCATACGAACAAATTTTGTTATATTCTTGCAAGTACCCATTGATGTTTTCAATGCAAACCATTTGTTCAAAATTGTATAATGTTTTATACTCCTGCATAGCTGATAAAACAATTCTTTCGTTATTATTCATTTCATTTTCAAGACTCTTAATCTCGCTTTTTATATCGCCAACTTTAGCATATTGTTGTGCAAAACTATCAAATCCAATCATTATTGAATCATCTTTAATCAAATTTGCATATTTTTGTTCTTCTTCAACAATTTTTTCTCCTATATCTTTACTTCGCAATTCAGCTGTGTTTTGTTTTTTCTGAATATCTTCAATTAACTTACTATAAGATTTTTTGCTATCAAAACACTCTTTTAGTTCTTTTTCATAAGCCTCTTTCTTTTCAATTTTTTCAGCCAAATCATGAGTATCCAATGCGTTGAAATCATCAATCAATTTCTCACAAATAAGACTAGTATCATCATACTCTTGCCAATGATTTGAATTCATCAATAGCCTTTGGCAATTGCTTTTACTTTTAAGATTGATTTTAGTTTGAATTTGAAACAATTGTTCACTGTACTCAGATCGTAATAGATTTTTATTTTTTATTTCTGCTTTAACCTGTTCCAATTGTATTAAAATAGATTGCGAACCAATATATGGTGTCTCCCAAACAGCTGATTTTGTCTGCCTAGCCGCCTTATTTTTGTACACCATAACTGTTTTTGTTATTGCGGATTCATATTTTTTTAATTCATTTTCATTTGCTACACAAATTACTCTACCAAGCAAATAATTTGCATATTTAGCTGCCCTATTGTCGCTTGGTTGTAATTTTTGTGCAAGTGAATTTTTGTCAGGCACAATATCAACAATCTTTTTAGTGTTAACAAGGCCTACACCATATATTTTCTTCTCTTTTTTAAATTTTTCATAAGCATTTAATGCAATATCATAATATTCTTCTGGCACAAAAATATCAAATCTTTTTGTATTCAAATATCCTTCTATAGCATTACGCCATTCCTCCTCGCCTTGTTTAATTTCTAGCAGATTGCAAAATGGTATTGGTGCAATTTTTACACCTGTTTTTTTATAAATTTCCTGTGAAATAACTTCAATCAAATTTGTTACAGATGGCTTAAAAACTGGAGCGCCTTGCTCTAATGCTCGTTGTTTCTTCATCAATTCATCTAAATCTTCTTCAACAGCAACTTTTAAATTGTTCAAATTATTTTTTTCAATTCCAAGCTCATCAAATTTTTGTTCTAATGCTTTTGAATACTCTTGCAATTTTGGCTGAAATTTGTTAAAATCATCTCCGTTGTCAAATCTTATATATGCCAATTTGATTTCCAATAATTTTGCGAGTTCTAGCTCATTATCAATATCTTTTTGATATTGCCTTATGCTCTCTTTTATGGTTTTTAACTTTTCTTCATTTTCTTTAATTTTATCAGCTAAATATTTGTATTCAGTCATTTGAACATCAGAATTCATTTGAAACAGTATATCTTTAATCTCATCAATACGTTTTTCCAAATACTCTTCTTCTTTCTTTTTACTTTCAACTTCCGTTTTTAGACGATAAAATTCACGCGTATATTTTTCTTGTTCTATTTTTCTTTTTTCAATTGTTTTTTGGCACTCCAAAACTTGCAATTTGCGCACTATGTCCTGACACTTGTAATACTTGTTCGCATTGTCATTAACTTCTTTAAGGATCGCGAGTTTCTTTTTAGAATCCTTAATATTTGTAACATAATGTCTATATTCCCTAATTGTATCTCTAATGCTATCCAAATTAATATTTTTTTCTGGCAACAAAAAATCAAATATCAATTGGTCAAGTGAATAATCAGCCTTGAATGCAATAGCTTTAGGCAAAAGTTCTAAATACTTATCATTTTCAAGCCCTAACTTAATTCCTATACTATTTCTTATTTCACTCAATTTACCAGTAAACTTACGGATATCCATTTTTCTATCCGTGCAAAATTTATCCAATTGTTTATAATTTTTAATACTATTAGTATTTTCATCAAAAAACAAGCCATTTTCCATGTTTTGCTGGTCAATGCAATAAAAATGTTGGCTAGCTTTAGGATCATTTTCATAAAGTTCAAATACACACCCCAATAAAAATGGTTTTAGCGTGTACTCATCAAAAAACTCAAGCTGAATATGCGAAATAATATTTGTATCAGGTCTCAAACAATCTTTATTGCTAATAGTTCCACGCATATATGTTTCAACAGTTCTTGTGCCTTTGTCACGTGCGGATTGGTTGAACTTAATTTTCCCGCCACTAATAATAAAACAGATAGCATCAATCAAAGTTGATTTTCCTGAGCCAGTACGACCTGTAATCAAAACATTTTTATTAATTTCAACTGTTTCATTAAAATATCCATGCCAATTTATAAGTTTAATCTTCTTTAATACCTTCATCTATATCCTCTTCTTTCTTAGTGCTATTAGAAAATTCGTTTATCATTTGTTGCAATTCGCTCAAACTATTCTCTATCACAAGCAATATTGTAGGCAATATTTCAATTGTCATTTCCATGCTGAATTTATCAAAATAATCTACAATTTTGTATTTTTTTAAATTTCTCAAAGAATCCTCATAATTTTTGTCATATCTTTTTTCCGCATCAAAAATTTGAGTACTTTTCATTTCAAAATCTACTTCTTCCAAAGTTGTATAAATCTTGTCAATATTTGAAGTTGTTTTACTTTGTTTGTAATATAATAACCTCAATACTAAAATCAACACAGTATCAAATTTTTTAAATTTAACTTTATTTCTGTCAACAATTGATGTCAATCTAATCACGCCTAGACTTTCATCTTTCACACATTCGTATTCTATGTAGTTCAAATAATCATTGATTAATTTAAAATTTTCTATAACAAAGTAATAATCATTTTTGTCTGTTTCTTTAGATTTAACCAAAAATGTTTCATTGAGCAATTTGTTGCATACCCTTGAAAATAAATTTTTATCAGTGGTATTAAATTGTCCATACTCATAAATAAAATTATTTTCCATAATAATTTTTCTCCTTTGCTATTTCGAAATCTTTTATTCTATAACCATTTTTGATAATATATTCTTCTTTATAATCAATAGAATAACTTGCTTCTTTATCATTGCCATATAATTCCACTAAAAATAATTTAAACAACTCATTATCATCAGCAATAGAAATATCACACAACTTTATTATCTCTTTTCCTTTCAACAACTCATCCACATAAATATTTATCTTGTAAATTGAATATTCGTCTTCCTTAAACAATTCTTTAAAGCACTCTTCCATTCTTTTTTCATCATACTCTGGAATGCTACTCGTATAAGATTCTACATAAGTTTTTCTTTTTCGTGGAACATACAATGAACTGTTTGACACTATATCCTGCTTATATAATGCAATTTCAAATTCTTTATCATCTTCAATATCCTTAAAATTCCTTAATATTGATACAATTTCACCCTCTATATCTTTGGTATTATTCATTATGAATTCCATCTTTTTTCTAGCTGACTTCAAATATTTGTTATTTTTCTTATCAATCTCATCCAGAATATTAGATATATTTTCATATTGATGTTTAACATAATTGATTTTTTTATATATTTCTGATTCTGCAAACAAAAGCAAATCATCTGTTTTTTCTTTTCCAGAATATTTTACTTTCATATAATTATCAATCAATTTTGGGATATTATTGTAATCTTTCAATCTATCCAAATAACTTATTATATCCGTTGAATAGCGATATGGGTTATCGACAGTATTAATATTCCTAAATGCCCTCATAACAACTTGGTCATTGTATTTATACAAAACATTATCCATAATCTCATCAGGAGTCATCTTTTTGTTTTTCAAAAGTTCATCTATGTATTTTTTTATTGTAGAGTTTAGAGTACGCAAACTACTCATCAAATCTACAGTCGCTTTATGAACTTGCTCTAATGTTCCTATACCATCTGAATAATCAAAATCTTTAAGCAATTTATATGTTGTAGCAACAAATCCAGTATACTCTAATCTTGAGGTTTCCTGTGCTTCTAACTCTTGCATTGCTTTCAAAATAACACTGGCGCCATCATTCAAAGAATACAATTGTTTAAAATTTTCTGTCTCCACATCTAACCAATTGCACCTAACAAACAACCGAATTTTTGCATTTGTTTTGTCTGCATCACTTTTTTCTGTAATATCTAGGTCATCCTCATCAACAATTTCAGCATGTTGCCTTACTTCCCAAAATTCATTTATACAATTAACTAAAATTTCTCTTTCAATAGAAATAACAGTCTCATCGTTGTTAAAAAGCTCATAAATTCTAACAAGCAATGCATAATTAATTTCCCTATCTTTGCTTGCAAAAACTTTGAAAAAATTTTGTCCTACAATATCAAATATCAATTTTCCCCTCCGGATATTATTTAAATACATTTTATTAGTTAATTAGAAGTTCTAAACCATTTAATCAATTTCTTTCATTTTATTTAGCAAGTTTTCGTAAGTGTCAACAACTTCATATCTAACATTTTCTGCAAGTCTTAAATCATTGAACAACTTTCTCACGCATTCGGTTTTTGCTTTTTCAATTCCTCTAAGTTCCAATGATTCCATACTGCCTTTTGTTTCTGCAACAAAATAAATATGTTTTATCCCCATATTGTCATTAAATGCTATCGCCCAATCTGGTGCATAATCACCAACTGGTGTCGGAATTTTAAATGTTCGTGGCAATTTTGCATACACACAAATCTCATTTGCCGCATCCAAATTCTCGGCAAATTTGCGTTCAACACTCTTTTCTGCTGAGCCATCTGTTGATACATAATCTTGAATTGCTTTCTCAGCCCTGAACGCCTTGTTAAAGTCAATTTTTGCTTGATTTGCTGTAAAAATATCATTATCATACTTGCCGTCAGTAAGATTGTATGTTATATGGTCAACAATCATAGTTGCTTTTTGCTCATTAATTAGTTTTATAACTTTAGATATAAATTCTTCTGGATTAACCTTAAATCTGCCAAATACATCGGCTCTTATGCCTTGCAAAATTCTTACTATTGATTTTCTTGTAAGGTTAGTTCCGTCTTTAATCTTGCCAACAAGGTCATACTTTGCGTTATTGCTTGCGGCATTTTTAACAGCCTTCGTACTTGTCTTTGATACGCCAAACGATGCACCTTGATTAACTTGCAGTTCATCCATAGTTTTCCGTTGTTCGCCTACTGTTATTGTGTATTTCAATTCTGAAACAAACAACTTTTCATTTATGGCTATAATTGCTTTTTTAATCAGTTCTTCGCTATCAAAAGTAACCGTATACGCATATTTATGATTGATTTGCTCCCACAATTTTTGAAATTCTTTTTTATAGAAATTATTATTAAGTGGGTTTTCTTTTACTGCTGGCTTGCGTCCATCTGCAATAATGTCATCAAGCACTTTTTCATCAAATATGCCTTGCACTAATTTGTGTATACTTTCATTATATGGAGCTAAAATGTCTGGCATTTCTTTGAAAGTATTGTTTGTCTTATCTTCAAAATATTTATCGGTCAAATGGTTTTCCTTATTTAAATAACCACTAAATCTCAAATAACTTTGAATATCGCTTGCCATATCTTTGTCTACAATTAATTGGCTTGTGCCATCGCTAACAACTTTATCCATAAAATATTCAATAGTTGCCTTTGTTGGTCTATCTGCAAGATTTGCTTTTATGTCTTTTTGAATATCTGCAACGAAGTCCTTATAACTATCAGTTGCTACAACTGTTAGTTTGTTGACATTCAAAAAAGTTGTTCTATCTTTGCAATAGTGCAAATCTACTCTGTCACCAAGCATATTTACTGCTATTCTAAGTCCACGACCAACTTCTTGCCTTTTTGCGACAGCAGAGTCTCCACCTGGCTTTAATGCACAAATTTGGAATACATTTGGGTTATCCCAGCCTTCACGAAGAGCCGAGTGAGAGAAAATAAACCTTGTAGGTTCATCAAAAGATAGCAACCTTTCTTTATTCTTCAAAATAAGGTCGTAAGCTGAAATATCATCTGAGCCTTCGCCCTTTTTCTCATTTGAGTCAATCATTCTGCCAGTTTTCTTATCTATTGAAAAATATCCCTTATGAGTGTCTTTAGTATCGATTTTTGAAAGGTATTTTGTATAATTGGTTTCAATCAAACTCAATTTTTCATTAAGTGCATTTGTATATTCTTCCTCAAATATTCTGGCATATTCGCCTTTTTCATCCGGCTGAGAATAATTTCTATAATTAGCAACCTCATCAATGAAAAACAAAGATAAACACTTTATGCCTTTGTTATACAGCATTTCTTCTTTCTCAAAATGCGATGCAATAGTCTCTCTAATTTGAATTCTTCTTATATCTTTATCTGATATATCGCCTACCACTTCACCCACATGAATAACTTCACCATTTAGGAATGTTATTGTGTTTGTAAATGGGTTAATATCTGAAATGGTATAACCATTTTTATATTGCTCCATTTCATTAGATAAATGGTATAAATTTTGCCCAACTGCAAGAATTCTTGTTTCACGGTTAATTGATTTATTGTAACTAATCTCAAATTCAATTTTTGCCATTGGAGGTTTTTTGCTTGACAAAACTATATCTTGTAAATACAAATAACTATTTGTACCACGCAAGTTTTTAATTTCAAATCCTTTTACTTGAATTTTCTTTACTAAACTTTTATTGTATGCATCAAGTGCATCCAAACAATACACTAGATTATGTTGCTTTTTGTGTGTTGCAGAAAAATTCATGTTAAAAAGAGGATTGAACTTTTTAAGCGATGTTTGAGTTGCTTCGCCACCAAGTTTTTGTGGCTCGTCTATTATAAGTATAGGTCTTGTTTTTGCAACAACATCAATAGGCTTTCTTGATTGGAATTCGTCAAGCACCATATCAATTCTTCTTGCATCCTTACCGCGTGCATTAAAGGCTTGGCTATTTATTATCATAACTTGAATTTTGTTTGAACTAGCAAAACTATCCAACTCGCTCAGTCTTTTGCTATTGTAAATAAAGTAATTGGCTTTTTTACCATATTGCTCCATAAAATGGTCTTCCATCATAGAAAAAGACTTTTTTACACCTTCACGAATAGCAATGCTTGGCACAACTATAATAAATTTACTCCAACCATACAATTTATTTAATTCAAAAATAGTTTTTATGTAAACATAAGTTTTGCCAGTTCCAGTTTCCATTTCAATGTCAAGGGAGCATTTGCCTAGTCCACTTACAAGTTTATCCGACACTTTGTAATTATTTGTCTTTTGAATATTTTGAATATTAGTTAAAATTTCACTTTCATCAAGCAATATTTTTGCGTTTTCAAAGCCTTCATCATTAATATCATAAGTGTCAAAATAGCTAATCTGTTGAACACCATCAGACTTGTTCTTTATTCCTAAATCTCTTGTATATTGAATCATGTCACAATAAGGTTGTCCTTCAAACACCTTGCATATATTAAATACTGCATCTTGTTGATATGGTTGTGTTTTAAATTTGAATTTCATATTACCTCCAATTTGGATTGATAAACAACAAAACTCATTATTGTTATAAAAGACAATTCTTTCAATGATATATTAGAATTTATTTTTGAGTATTTTTTTAAATAAGGCCTTAACTCATTCAGCCATTCTTGTAAATATATTTTTTCTGTAATTGTACCTATTATATTATATTCGCAAGCAAGTTTATTAATAAGATAACCACAATTATTAAATTCAGAATATTCTATTGAATAATTAAAGTTTGGCACGACTAAATAATAAAAATTTTTAAATCTTTCATAATTGTTATCTTTTAAATATAAATATAATTCGTCTAAACCTTTATTTAACAGTTGTTCATAATCTTGTTTCAATTTATTGATTTCAGATAGATAATTGAATGTCATAATGTCTTGTGCCGTTAATAATGAAGAAGATAAGGCAGAAATTCCTTTTTTATCTTCAATATTTCCACATGATTTTATAATTTGTTTTAAATTATCAACTTTTTTATTAATTGTGTCATTATAGTCATAAGGTAATAATGAGATTTTATAATTTATTTTTGCCTTTTCATTATTTTTACATTTAATAATTTTACACTTAATACTTTCAATATTATTGATATATAAATCCTCTATAAAATCTTCAAAATCTTTTATATTAATTTCAATATAATTACTATTATTATCAACATCATCAGTTAAGTAATTTATAATGATATTTTGATTACCACGCCATAATATAGTAGGACAATAAGCAGTGCAATTATTAGTAAATGCCTTTTGTTTTTTATCATCTAATGAAAGTGAATGAGGTAAAATTACTGCCCTTATAAATTTAAAATAATCATTATCATTTTTGTTTGACAAATTATGATATTTAAAAAGAATATTTTCTTTCTGTTTTAGTTCAAAGCCATATTCTTTAGCAAGTTTTTCAAAACAATTTAGCATTAAATACGCATAATCAATCCACAAAATAAAACTATTTATAGAAGATTGCGTAATATTTTCACCAAAATCAATATTATTTAAATTTTTTACAGAGTCAATCAATCTATCCATAACAGCAGTTGATATATTGTAATTTTTTATATCAATACTATATCTAAATTTATTTTTTGCAATCTCTGAATACAGGCTATATGCTTTATTTATATCAAGTCTCATCAAATCACTCTCCTTTTGGTGGTTGGTGAGTAGGTTTCAAAGATTTGCTCAAAGTTAACGCTTACGCTGTCGGTAGCGATTGAACAATCTCTAAAAACTGCATAAAGTGGTTGTATTTTTGCTATTTCAGTAACCACATCATCGGTCAAGTCATTATCAAAACAACAAATAAGGTTTGGCTGACTATCATTATTGTATTCGCCAACTATAAATACTTTTTTGTTATTGATAATTTTCTCTTCAATTTTACTTGAAAGCAATACACCCATATCAAGCATAACTTGAAATAGCAAGTCTTCAGGTGTTCTATCTTCTTTGATATTATCTTCTATTCCAGCAAGCAAATCTTGAGTTATATCTTCAGGATTATAGTAAATATCTTTCATGCAACTGCTATCAAGTTTTAAAACACGGAAACCTGTATCAAGGTCATTAGTTACCAATGGATTTTCTTCTTTAATCTTTTTCCCAGCTCTACGAATGCGTTCTTTTCCAACATCACAAAGATTTTTAAATCCCATTTTATATAATTCATTTTTATCAAAAATATTTTCAGAAATTTGGACCATAATAAATTTTCTATTGCCACCATCTTCAGCATTTAATTGCATAATTGAGTGTGCTGTTGAACACGAGCCAGCAAAAAAGTCTAAAACAATTCCATCTTTTCTATTTACCCATTTTGCTAATTGTTTCATCAATCTAATTGGCTTTTTGCCATTTTTATAAGGAATATCGCCCTCTTTCGCTATATTCATCATATCAGAATAAAAGCCTTTCCACAAAGCACCCCTAATTGTTGTTCTGCAGAAATCGGAACAATATTCATCTGAAACATGTAAATTTTCTTCAAGGTTTCTGTATTGCCTTATTTTCCCACCAGAAGATTTTGTCAATAAATATTTTTCATACTCTATTACGTCATTATTATCTAGTGCCTTATCAATACTTTCAGGAACAGAAATAGAACAAGCCATTTCTTGATAAATAATTTTGGATAAGTCTTTATAAATAAATTCACGAATTGTGTCACTAATTGTTAAGCCCATAACAAAATTATCCAATGTTAACTTATCATTTTTCAGTAGGTTTAATTTTTTAAATTCAGCCATTAGTAGTTTACAGTTATCTTGTAAATATTCAAATAAATTAAACAACTTTAAAGTTGAACCATCTCTTATTATAATTTTATTGAAATGACTATCCCAGACTTCTGCTTTTTCATATAGTGGCACTCTGTTTTGAATCGCAAACTCGCTATTTTTTGAATAAATAACAACATATTCATGATTTTTTACTATTTGACCGTTTTGAGCTGAGGCAACTTTCATTCCTTGCGTTTTACTCATTTCTACACATAAAATAGAAACAAGATTATCTCTGCCAAAAATTTCATTACAAATTCTATTTAAATTTGAGATTTCATTATCGTCTATACTTATAAAAATTAATCCATCTTTATCCAATAAATCTCGTGAAATTCTTAATCTTGAATACATCATTGAAAGCCAATCAGAGTGGAATCTACCATTGCTATCATTATTTTGGAATAATTTATTCCCTTGGTCATCATAACTTTTACTTGCTTGCAAATATTCTTCTGCTGATGTTGCAAAATCATCTTCATAAACAAAGTCATTGCCAGTATTATATGGTGGGTCTATGTATATCATTTTAATTTTGTTTAAATATGTTTCACGCAAAAGTTTTAAGACATCCAAATTGTCTCCCTCAATATAAAGATTTTGAGTATTGTCAAAGTCAACACTTTCCTCTTTACAAGGACGAAGAGTTGCATTTATAGGAGAATTTGCCGTCAAAATTGATTGTTTTTTGCCAGGCCAAGTCATAGTGTATCTTTCATCATTCCCTTCAACAATAATATCGCTCAATTCCTGCTTTAGCAAATCAAAATCTACCATTTTAATCAACTTGCCATTGTTATCATATCCCTCAGTAACACAATTAGGGAATAATTCAGAAATCTTCCCAATATTCTCATTCACCAAATTTTCACTCTGCATTTTCAATTTTTCCATTATTTTTCTCCGTTAATTATTTTCAATTTATTTAAGTATTTTTTCACTAAATTACACGCTTTCAAATTTATAACTTCAATTTCTTCACTTCTTTTATAACATTGATTCTCTTCATCATTATTTAGTGTTGCACCATTAAACAAAACATATTTATAAAAAAAACATTGTTTATTACATATTTGATAGAATTCGATATAACAATTATATATGTCGTTATCTATAAAAGCTCTAGACTTTCCCAAAATATTAATAAAAGCATTACACGCATTAACATAGTCATTAAATCTTTTATTCTTTAATTCTCCTTGCAACTTCAAATCCTTTGGAACAGCATCATACATAGGGAACAACATTTTTGCTTGCATTTCAAGTTCAAATGCTTTTTCGGTAAGCTCTTGCAATAACATTATTTCTATATCAAATTGTTTTTCAGTAACATATATCATTCCAGTGTTAATGCTTCTATTTTTCTCCAAATCTATATCAAGTTGATTTTTATATTTTTCTATTTCTTTTTGATACTTAGTTTTAACTTCTTCAAATTGCTTATCATACTTTAATTGCTGCTTTTTTAACATTTTTTCGGCTAATATATTTCCGCACCACTTTGTAATCGCTACTATTATAGCACCTGAGCCTCCTACTGCACCAATTATTCCAGCAATCAAAACTCCTATTTGTTCCCAAGTCATAAATTTAATTATTTCTCCTTTTTATATAAATCTTTTTTCATTTGTCACACTTTATCGTTTAACTCGAACTTTTTGTTCTTCCCGTTATTTTTCTCCGTTTTCAATTTTGTCTTTTATTTCTTTAAATTTAATAGTTCTGTCTTTATTATCAAGTTCTAAAAAAACTAATAATATCATTTGATAAAGTTCATCATACCATTCTTCCAATTCGTCATCTTTCATTTCTGCAATGACTTTTTTATAATGCTTTTTGCAGTTAATATCAATATTGTTATGTCGTAAATTAAAATTATTTAGCATATAAAAAATATTTGTTGTTAATTCTTTATTAACTTGGTTTAATGTATCTCTTTTAGCTTCAATTTCATTACCAAATCTCAATAATATTTTCTTTTTTGTATCCAAATCGCCTTTTAGCGTATGATGATTATACTTTAATACTTCCATTGATAAGTCATCATCTACAATTTCTGCAACTGCTGTAACTTCTGGCTTATCTTCAATGACTAAAACTTGTTCTTTATCTTCATCGTATATTGCTTGATAATTAAGTCTGGCTAAAATGTCTTGCATTAAATCAAATAAATGATAAAAATTATTTTTAAAACCAAAGTTTACACAAGTTATTTTTGATTTGTTTTCTGCTAATTTCCAAAAATTAAAAACAATTTCTATAATTATCAAGCTTTCATTAATACTATCAATGCAATTTTTAATATTAAATAATAATTCTTTATATCCAATAGTACTTAGAAAATCATCAACATCTAAGCAATGTCCTCTACTTTTCCAAGTTGAGAAACAAAACTCTTCAACAAAATCTTTTAAAGACATATCTCTTGTATAAAGCACTTCATTACAAGCACAAATTTTATCTTCAGAAAACAATCGAATTATTCTATCAATATCATTTTTTATATTTGAATTGTCTCTTACTATTTTAAAAATATTTTTTCTTCCCATATATTTCTACACCTTAATTTTTATATTTACCTATGTTAATTACACCACTTAAATCTATTGTCTTTTTAACATAGTTTGTTTCTATTTCCTTAAAATGTTGTTCTTTTTCTATTTGTTCATTAAGAGGGGTTGTATCGTAATCCGAAAGCTCAATTTTAAAGGTTGTTTTATCTATTATTTTCTTTATCAATAAGTATATAAGGCTTGACAAAAATGCTAGCGATGCTACTATAACTGATGTTTTTATAATAAAACTGGTCAAATTATCAAAAATATTCATAATAATACCTTCTTTTTTAGATGTCCAATTTTTTCGGACAACTGACTACCTTCTTGTTTCAATTTTCTTTTTAAATCATTCCAATATTTTCGGGGTTGACTACCTTCACTTAATACAGCAACAACATCAACAACAGAAAAATACCAATCTTCCTCTTGCTCATTCCACTGCGTTCTTATTTTTCTAACTTCAAAAACTTTAATGTTTGACATAAAACTTTACTCTTTTCAAAGTGTTAATTTTGACTTGAAAAATTGATAATTTATAGTCTGTTTTTTATAAACTTTTTGTTCCTTTTACAAAGACTAGCAGTTATTCAGAAATTCCTAACAACTAGCTCTCCATCCTTTGTAAATCTTTTTTCATTTCTTTGACCTTGTCGTTTAACTCAATCTTTTTGTTTGGCTGTCTCTCTGCATCACGCATTTTTATTAATTTCTCAATTTCTGCCTTTTGCTTTTTAATCGCAGTCATTCTGTCAGCATATTGCTCAAAAATTTCTTCTTGTCTAAAAGAATATCCTGCCACATTTGTTACCATAAGTTTATAAACTTTTTCAAGTTTTGTTGTAAGTGGTAATTCTTGCTTAAAAGGCTCTTGCCATTCGCTTTCAAACGTTTTTAAAACTTTTATTTTTTCTTCTTGAAAAACTTTTAGCGATATAACATATTTTATTTCGTAATTAAAATGCAACCTAAACAATATTTGAAAATTGATAAACTTATTCAATGCTTCAATAAAATTTATAGGAACTTCGCTTGTATTTAAGTGCATATCCATTACATATATCTCTTTTACATTATCGCTTGCATCCAGCTTTGTTCTCTCTGGTGACAATGTGTTAGAAAGCATAACGTCTATCACATTTTTCGCACTTGTTTTTATTTCTTTATCTGCCTTGATTGTGCGAAACAAATCAAGCATTTTAAATTTTAAATTCACAAAAGTTTGTTCACTATAATTAAACATAATTCTCCTATTTTACTGCTATAAATGCCACAAGTTCAAAATCATCAAGACCTTTTATTTTGTCTCCACTTAAAACACTACTACCTTGCTTAAATAGTGCAACAATATCGCTTTGTTCTTTTACTTCAATAATGCTTTTAATCGAATCTTCAAGTAGTTCTGAATATTTTTGCATATTAAGTCCATCATTGGTTTCTTCATTAAATTGCTTATATGCTGATACTATTGGAACATTTTCCCCTTTACATGTTGAGCGAATTACATCCAAAATCTGCTTAACTTCTAAGTGGTTATTAACAATTTTGCCTTCGCTATTAACATAAACTAAGTAATAAGGATGCAATCTGTTTTGCCTATTTATATTCACATTATCATTGTGATTGCGTAAAATATACACAACACCTGGCACAATGCCTTTTGCGTTATCAGATGGGATAACACAATGCAAGCCTTTTGGTACTCTTTTTGGCTCGCCATAAGTTTTAATAAACTCTGTGGCATCCATTCTAAATTCGTTAAGTCCAAGGTCGGAAATAGATATACCATTGTTTGTGTCTTCAAGCTCAATGTTTTCTCCTTCACGAAGTCTTTTGATTTGAAGTTCTCTATAATCGTCCATTTGGTCATCTGGATTTAACAAATTATCGTCAGCAGTTGCAGTTTGGTCCACAATAGCCATTCTGCTTTTTACTCTATCAGTCAAGTTTATATATTCATTTAATGGCAAAGGCGGCCAAAAGTTTATAAGTTTAATTACTTTGTTTTTGCTACCTAAACGGTCAATTCGACCGAATCTTTGCACAATTCGTACAGGATTCCAGTGAATATCGTAGTTAATACACAGGTCGCAGTCCTGCAAGTTTTGACCTTCAGAGATACAGTCGGTAGCAATTAGCACATCAATGTCCTTAAAGCAATCGTCATATTCGTGTTTATCTATTTTTGTGCTCCATTTTAAGTTTTTGTCATTATATGATTCAATAGTTTTATGTATCCAACCAAAAGTTTCTTCTCTATGTTTACTCACTGGACTAAACATTGTAAGCAACCAATTTGTCTTCTTTGGGCAATGTTTAAGTGTTACTTTTTTGCCTTGTCCTTCAATCATTGCTGTTTCAATGCCATATTTATCTTTTAAGTATTTGCCTAAATTGTCATACAAATAGTTTGCAGTATCTGCAAAAGCAGAGAATATAAGCACTTTTTTGTTGCCACTATTCATTGGATTTTTTATTTTTTCGTCAATGATATTTTTAAGTGTTTCAAGTTTATAATCATGTTCAGGCGTTACTTTGTTAAGTTCCGCTATCAAACATTCCAAAATCTCAACATCGTCTTCCATTGCTGCTTTCCACGATAACCTATCTATATCTGCATATTCAATTTCAATTTCTTTACCTTTATCTTTTTTTACAAGATTAAGGCTCCCATCTTCGTCTTGGTCAAAAATCTCATAGTTAAACACTTGCTTAGTTGCTGTTGCATCTGGTCGCATTTGTCCTTTTTCAAACATATCAAGTTTGCGTAGTTCAGATTTGTTCAAATCCAACATTCCTTGCATTGTAAGTCGGAATGCTTGAACACTTGACTCAAGTCGTTTAAGCAAATTTACGGTCATCAATCTTTTTATACCAGACGCACGACCACTTCTTGTTAAGTTGCTATGTTTGATTTCAACATCATATTTTCTTTCATATTTTGCTTTTTGACTATCTTGCACAAAATCAAACATACCATATACAGCCATACTCATATCTTTTATGGCTTTATAGATTTCTTTATATTGTGGAACATCTGCTCTTTTAGTAAGTTCTGGATAATATGATTGAGGAGGTAATCTATCAGGAAATTTTCCAATATTGTTGACATTATAATATTTTACAATGTTTTTTCTGCTTCTTGCAATAGTTACACTATCTAGCAGAATTTTAAAATCAATACTCAAACCATCTATCAAATCTTTAGTTTTGCGTTGTTCTGCTGGCAACTTGCTCCAATCATTAAATACTGCCTGTGCTTGACGAAAAATTGTTGTCACATTATATTTTGTGTCAAGACTTTTTTCAAAAGCATCATAGTCTTGGCTATATGCCAAAGCTAACTGATTTTTAAGGTCATTATATCTGTTATTCACAGGCGTAGCAGAAAGCATCAAAACTTTTGTTTTAACCCCTTCTTTAATAATATGGTTGATTAAAAAGTCATATCTTGTTTCTTTGTCTTTTGCAGGGTTGTTGTTCCTAAAATTGTGCGACTCATCAATTACAACTAAGTCATAGTTGCCCCAATTTACAAGGCGTAAATCTCTACCATTATGTGCAGTGCCAACTCTGCCTAAATCGGTGTGATACAAAACTTCATATCTTATCCTATCTTCATAAAAAATGTTGTTTGTATCGTTACTGCTACCACAATATTGAGTCCAGTTATCACTTAACCTTTTTGGGCAAAGCACTAAAATACTTTTGTTTCTAAGTGAATAATAAGAGATAACAGCAAGCGCAGTAAAAGTTTTACCCAAACCAACACTGTCTGCCAAAATACAGCCGTTATGCTTTTCAAGTTTATTTATAATAGAAATTACACCGTCTTTTTGAAAGTCATAAAGTGCATTCCAAATTTTTGTGTTTTTAAAGCCAGTCATTTCATTTGGCATATTGTCTTCGGTTATATCATCAAGGAATTCACTGAATATATTATAAAGAATAACAAAATAAATGAACTCAGGGCTATTTTCTTGATATGCACTTCCTATCATTTCAACAACTGCATCAGTTATATCTTCAACCTTTGTTTTGTCATTCCAAACTTCATCAAACATTGAAAATAAAAATCTGCTATGCTCGGCAATGTCCGTTTTAGTTATCGCAGTGAAAATATTATTGCTTTGTTGGTAACCTAAATCACTAGTTGTAAAGCCATCAATAGGGTTATAAGTTATATATGAACTATCTTTCTTTTCAATCCCGATAATGTTTGGTATACCACCAGTTGTTATATTGCTTTTAAATTTTACTTTTTTCTTGACCCATTCGGCACATTCTTTTGCTATTGCTTTTAAGGTCATTTCGTTTCTAAGCCTAATCTCAAAATCATTACCATATAAGCTGTTTTCACGATTTAATTTTGGAATAAAGAACTCTCGTCTTTCTTTTTTTGTACTGTCAGTTAGTTGGTCTTTTGTAAAAGTTGGTGAAGTGAATAAAAATCGCAATTCATCAATTTTTTCAAATTCTGCTTTTAACTCCTTGAAAGCATACATGGAAAAGCATGAGGCAGCAATTCTCACCTTTGAACCTTCTTGCAGTTCCACTTTCAAATCATCACCTAACAACTTCATCCTATTATCAATAGTCTCAAACATATGTTTCCTCTGTAAATCGTATAAAAACCTATTATATTTAATTATAATATAAAAATCAACAAATTTCAAGTAGTTTTGTACAACTATTATAGCATCGCAACATTTTCATTATATTTATTCAATATTTTTTACTCTATTTAGCTGTAAAATTGTCAATATGTTCCCATAGTCTTTTGTTATGTTTAGTTATGTGCTAGGTTCAAGACTTCAAAAGGTATATGAATTTTGGGTAAAAAAATAAGCATCAAGTAATAAATTTGTGTTACTGATGCTTTAATTTTTGCATATAGCACCGATTTTCGGTACAATATTTGTTAATTTTGCTGAATTTTTCGTTATTTTTGCTCTTTTCGGTTGAGACAAACGAGAGTTTCGACATGGGAAGTGTGTGGGAACATATCGTATGGCTCAAGCAGGGTGATTTTGTAGTTTTGTTTTAGGAGTGCGACGTCTCTTGCGAGAGTTGCGGGGTTGCAAGATATGTATATTATTTTGCTTGGTTTTGCTTTTAGAAGTCCTTCAAGTACTTTTTGGTCACAGCCTTTTCGTGGTGGGTCAAGTATTGTTATAAAGTCTTGGTTATTTAATTGCTCAGCAAGTTTTGGTAGTTCGACTGCACTATCCCCACAAATATTGATTATTTTTTTATCAAAACCATTTATTTTGGCAAGCTGGTTTGCATTTGTAACGGCTTGCGGCACTATTTCAATACCATAAACTTTATCTGCAATACTTGCAATTATATTTGATAGCACCCCGACACCAGAATAACTATCGACCACGATTTTGCTTTTACTTGCACTTACTATATCCTTGACTTTTGTATAAATCATATCGCGAATATAATCATTAATTTGCATAAACGACATAGGATTTACAAAAGTTTTTATATTTAAAATTTCAGTTTGTATATCCTTATCGCCATACAAATTAAAGGCATTTGTCATTATCAAATTGGTTTTTTCAGTATTATAAGACACATATAAAGAGAATTTAATACCGATTTTTGATAGTTCTTTGACAAAATCTTCCGTATAATTAAACTTTTTGCTATTTACCACAATTGTAACGCTTACTGCTTCATTTAGTTTTCGTAATACTAAATGCCTTAGTAATCCTTTATGTTTTTTTTCATTGTAGCAGGTAAGTTTCAAGTCATTTGCGACTTTTAAAAAAGCTGCTGTTATTTTATCACACCAACTACCAAGCAAAAAGCATTTTTCAATTTCAACAAAGTCGTGAGTCTTTTCCTTATAAAAACCTAGACAAACTTTACCATTTCTTTCAAACAATGGGAATTGTGCCTTATTCCTATAATAAAAAACGTCTTTTGACGGCACAACTTTATTTATATTGACATCAATTCCTGCGTATTTTTTAAAGCAATTTACTATGTTTTCTTTTTTAATTTCCAATTGTCTTTGGTAATTAATATGTTGCATATCGCAACCACCACATTTTCTAAAATGCGGACATATTGGATTTACTCTATGCTCCGAAGCTTTTAATAATTTGATAACCTTAGCTTTAGCAAAAGACTTTTTAACAAAAGTTATCTCGCATTTTACTATTTCGCCAACAAGAGTAAAAGGGACGAAAATAACCATTCCGTCCTGTTTTGCAACGCCTTCTCCGTCCATACCAACGCTTTCAATTGTAAGCTCTAATACATCTCCCTTTTGCATAAAACGTCCTTTAAAATTTCTTCCATTCTTTCTTTTTTGTCACGTGGCATACCCACAATATCTCTTATTTTTGAGACCGTAGTTTTTAACACTAACTTATTTAATGGTGCGGTCTCATAAAAATCTTCTACTTTATCTTGATAGTCAAGATATGCTTTGGATAAAAACCAAGCTACAGCCATATCAACATAGTAATCACCGTATTTAATGACAAATAACCCGTCAAAAATCGCATCTAAATGTTCATCATCTAAAAAATTCCATAATAAAGATGTTATTGAATACCTGCTCCGCCAACCGCCGTCGTGCATCATATTCATAAGATATTCAAAATAATTTTCGCTTTTATTTTTTAATGTAGAAATAACTGTATCATTTGTAAACCAGTTATCGTTGACAGTCAAAAAATAATCTATTGCTTCAAATTTCTTTTCTATATCTATATCTTTATACGCTACTATCAAGCCTAAAACTGTTAGCTCTTCTACTGTTGACGGCTTTAAACCTATAAATTCAGACAATGGATATTCTTCCGCCAATTTTATTGCAGCAATTCTTAATTTATCCGTCCTTATACCTTCCATTGGCAAACTTGAACGAGTAAGCCTTTCTTGAAATTTTTTATACTTTGGTTCTCTTAACGCTTCTTTTAATTCTTCAGTAATTAAATTGTTCACTTTTCTGACTTCTCCTTTTTAAAGAAAGCCTTTGCTTTTTTAAGCAATGTTGTATCAAAGTAGACTTTTCCTTTTTCGTCAAGTTTAAATTGGTCTGCAACTAAATTACATACCTTAATCGTATAAATACTTATTAAAAGCAATGTACCTATCATAAATATAGTTGCTGCATCTGTTATTGAAGCTAACTTGAACAAATTAAGATTACCATTCCAAAATCCGTTTGCCATTGGCATAAATATTATGCAAAGCATTGCAAGTCCAAACATTACCCCATACAAGATTACACGCAAAGGGTTAAATGGCTTACAAACATTATAAAGAATGATTGAGAAAGTCAAATAAACACTTATTAGTACTGCAGTATTTAGCTGTTCGATTGGAATTTGTACAACACCTGTAATTTGCGACAATATCATAAGCAAGAAAACATTGACTGCCACTCCTATACCTGCCGGGATAACCCGTTTGCCGACATTGACAATAAATCGTCCTTCTATCTTGCGATTATTAGGCTCTAAGGCAAGGAAGAATGAAGGTACGCCTATGCTGAAAAAGCTTATAAATGACAAGTGTATTGGCTCTAAAGGCATTTCAATACCCATAAATATAAGCATAATTTGGAATAGTATTGAGAATACTGTTTTTGTTAAAAACAACGCACTCGCTCTTTCTATATTATTTACTACTCGTCTGCCTTCTCCAACTACTTTTGGCATTACAGAAAAGTTACTATCAAGCAATACGATTTGTGCGACATTTCTTGTAGCTTCTGCACCATTTGCCATTGCAATTGAGCAATTGGCTTCCTTTAATGCTAAAATATCATTGATACCATCACCTGTCATTGCAACAGTATGATTGTTTTCTTTAAATATTTGTACCAAAAGTTTTTTCTGTGCAGGGTTAACTCTTCCAAATACGGTGTAATCCATAGCAACTTCACGTATTTCTTCGTCTGTCATATTGTGAAGATTTATATATTTATCCGCATTATTGATGCCGACTCTTCTTGCAACTTCGCTTACTGTTACTGGGTTATCACCACTAATTACTCTTACATCTACGCCGTTTTGTTTGAAATAATCAATAATTTCAGGTGCATCTGACTTGATATTATCTTCAATAACGATTATTGCAATTGGTGTATTTCTAGTAGGAATTTCTTCTATATCTTCCGCTGTTGCACCATTTTTACAAAGTAACAAACACCTAAATCCTAGCTTTGAATTATCTTCAATTATTTGCTGCATATTTTTATTAAGCATATCCGTTGCATACTCAGGTGCACCAAGCACATACAACGCTTCGTCTTTAAACTTTACCGCTGTACATTTTCTTGTAGAAGAAAAATGTATAACGCTAGACGCTTGCATATACTGCTCTTTTCCAAAATACTTAATAAGTGCATCTGCTGTTTGGTTGCTCTCGTCCAAAGCAAATTGCATACTTGAAATAATCTTTTTAATTTCGTCTTCTGGCAATTTAGCACACTCGATTTTTCTTACGCTCATTGTGCCATCTGTTATTGTACCTGTTTTATCTAAACACAACATATCTACTCTTGCAAGTGTTTCTATTGAATAAAGCTGTTGTACAAGTGCTTTATGCTTAGCAAGTCTTACAACACCGACTGCAAGTGCCACAGATGTCAATAAAAACAATCCTGCAGGAATCATTCCAATTATAGCGGTACTTGTAGGAGTAACTGCAAGTTTATATGCGGAATACAACTCTCCACCAGTAAATTGTCCTAAATGACCTATTGCATAAAATAAAGTATCGTTAAATGCCAATCCTTTACTTGCTGCGATATCCATTAACGCATCATTCCAGTTAGTAAAAAATGCGCCTAAAACAATTGGGAAAATGATAATAGATATAATCTTAAAAATAAGTTTTAATGAATGTAACAATTCAGAATCGGCTTTTTTGAATTTCTTTGCATCCATTGCAAGCTTTTGAATATAGTTGTCTTCTGCTATATGATCAACTTCTGCAACACAACTACCGCTTACAATAAAACTGCCAGATAATAATGTATCGCCAGTCGCTTTTTTTATTGCTTGTGACTCCCCAGTAAGCAATGCTTCATTAACTTCAACTTCGCCTTCGCGGATTATGCTATCCGAACAAACCTGTGCCCCTGTTTTAAGTTTAATTATATCGCCAAGCAAAATATCGTTTAGTTTAATAGATACTTCTTGCCCGTTTCTGAATGCTTTTACATCGGGAGAAGATAGCAACGATAACTTATCCATTGTTAGTTTTGCACGAATTTCCTGTGCAATACCAATGATAATGTTTGCAGCGATAATAAACATAAATGTCAGATTTTTTGCACCATTAAAATCTTTTATAACAGTAATTAACCAAATAAAAACCAAAAAACAAATCAAATTGAAAAACGTAAATATATTTCCAACAAAAATGCTAAAATAAGACTTTGAAGTACCTATTTTAACGCTATTTATGTACCCCTTTTGTTTTCTTTCGGCTATTTGCTCATCAGTAAGACCTGTTGCAATATCTACTTTTTCCGATGTTAAAGGTTGTCTTTCTTTTTGCTTCTTCATAATCCACCATTTTATTTTATATTAATAAAAATTACTTAATAAAAGCTATAAAATTTATTCTAATTGTAATAAAAACATAGCGTTTATCAGTTTGTCATTTGTTTTATCCCATTTGCTATGGACAATAAATTTTTTTACAAAAAAATCCGCCGTGACAAAACAAAGTTGCCCGGCTAAGATTTTTATTTTATTATATCAATAATCATATTTGCCGCATCATCATAAGCTTGCAAGCTAATATTCTCAATATTACCATCATCACAAGCTTTTGCAATAGTTGGATTGATTGGATTTTTCGCAAGCAGTTTTACGCCCAATTCTTTAGCTACTAAATCTGCTTTACCTTCCCCAAATGGATAAATTCTTTTTCCGCAATCGCTACACTCAATATAGCTCATATTTTCAATAATACCAATGATAGGAATATTCATAATCTTTGCCATATTGTACGCTTTTTTAACTATCATTGAAACTAAATCTTGCGGTGAAGTAACAATTACAATGCCGTCAATAGGCAAAGATTGAAAAGCTGTTAACGGAATATCACCTGTTCCTGGTGGCATATCGATAAACATATAGTCAATATCCCCCCATTTAACATCTGTCCAAAACTGCTTTAATACATTTGAAAGCATTGACCCACGCCAAACCACTGGACTATCGGGAGTTTCAAGCAATAGGTTTATACTTATTGCTTTAATACCTGTTTTTGTGATAGCAGGAATCATATATTCGCCGTCACTCGCAATACCATTTTCCAACCCAAACATATTAGGAATAGAAGCACCTGTTATATCACCATCGATAATAGCAGTCTTATAACCTTTTGATTGAAAAACACTTGCTAAACTTGCAGTAGTTAAAGATTTACCTACGCCACCTTTACCACTAACAATCCCTATAACTTTTTTAATTTTGCTGTCTTTATTTTGCTCAAGTTTCTTTAGTGGACTATCACAGCCACCTTTTTGACCACAACTTGAACAATTACCATTGCATTCGCTCATTTGAACTCCTTTATTGTTTTACAGTTACATATATAGGCAATACAAGTTGCATATTACTTCCGTCTGTAGTTACAGTAGTGTAATACAAATCAACTTTTTTACCTGATTCACTCAAACTTGCTGCATAAATTTCTTTATCATTACAATTTGTTTTTCCAAAATCGTGAACATAATATACAGATAACTCTCTATTTACGTTTTTAGAATATTCTACTTGATATTTATCTTTATTAGTATAAAGCATATTTTTAATCAATAATTGCTCTGAATAATCTGTTTTATAAACAGCAAATCCATCAATTTTTATTGTATCTAACTTAGAAATATCGGTTATTCTATTTGCTTCAATTACATTGTTTTCATTTGCGTTTATACCACGTTTTACAGTATAAATGTTATTTACAGTTACACCTTCTGTTTCTGTCAATACCATTGCTCTGTCTTTTGCATTCAATTGAATTTTACTTACATAACCATTTTCAATTGTGATAGCCGCATTTCCTTTTATACCAACCATACCGCTAGCATTTGTATTTGCAGTAACAGATAGTGAGTTTACATAACAACGCTTAATGCTACCGCCTGTCATTTCACCAACCAAACCACCTGCAATACTTAGTATCTCAAGTGAAGATGTTGAAGTGTTTAACTTACCGCTGTTGGCTTGTACTGCTATAGCTGTACTAGCTCTGTGGTCAACATAACACTCGTAAATATCACCACTGCTTAGTGCAGTTATACCACCTGCTATTGCAGATACTCTTGTATTGTCCAAAAGTGTTTTTGCGTTTACCAAAGTATTTTTAACAAAGCTGTTTTTGATAATTTGGTTGTTAACTGTAGCTATACCGCCCGCTTTTACATTTACTAGTCTTGAAATAGCGTTTATTGTTGAGCCGTAAATACTTGCATTGAAGATTGTGTCATTATTATTTACTGCAATTGCTGCCGCATAAACTTGTTTACCTTCTGTAATTACAGGCTGTGATTTTTCTTCACTATCATCTTCTTCAATATAACCTTTAGCTGTAATAGTAGTACCCAAAACGCCACAACCATTAATCTGACCATTGTTTGTAATAACAAGACCTGCGGTATTTGCAAGAGTTTCAAATTTGCTTGCAACCAAATTTACATTTTGAATAATACCATTGTTTACACCTGCAATTAAAGCCACATTATTAACATCTCCGCTTTCGGTTGTGATAGTTATATTACTGAATGTGACATTTTTGAATATAGCACCACTTGTTATTTCATTAAACAAATTGATTGCTTGCTTGTTATCTTTAACTATAAGGTTGACATTTGAAATTACTTTATAACTGCCATCAAACAAACCTTCAAAATTCATATTTCCTGCATAGAAATTACAATTTACTCCTGACATACCACCATCAATATCAGCTGAAAGATAGTATTTATTTCCTGCAGTAGAATTTGTCATCATATAATACAAGTCACCAAGATTGCTTATCTCATAGTAACCATTATATTCGCTTTTTTCGTCTTCGATTTTTTTCAATTCTTTTGGAAGGTCACAATATATTGCGTGTGAGCCATCTGTATTAGTAAAGTAAGTTTCTTCACCGGATAAAATTCCTTCAGAAAATTCTGCTCTTGCTGTGATAGAAATTTCCAAAACCTTACCCCTGTGTTTTAGCGCTGCACTTTCAAATCTCTTTGTTAGATTATCTGAATTTTCGCTTACATTTGTATTTATTACTGATGTGTCACTACTATTACTATAAAATTTAATTACATAGTTTTTGCGGTCACTAACACTATCCCAATGTAATACATTTGCTTTTACTTCAGGCTTACCGTCTTCGGCAGCTTCAACAACTTCGTCATAATTTATTTTAATGCTAGTAGGTTTCCCTAGTTTTGTAAATTGTACGATTTGAGTTTCGCTATTTTCACCTTCACCATTTGTTTTTGTTACAACAATTTTGTCTGAATCCAAAAATACATCACTATGCTCGTGAATCGCTTGAATGTAAATAAAATATTTACCTGCGACATCAAATTTTTGTCCTTTATTTGCATCTTCCCATTTTGTCTTATACACTTCTAAAGCACTGTTTACATTTGTTTCTGAATAAGAAGATGTGCTTTTTGCAACTGTATCAACTGCAATAGCTTGGTCCTTAAATGTTTCTGCAGGATTTTCTTGTGTCCAACTTGGGTCAATTTTCAACATATAAATTCTGTAATTTGTTGCGTCATCTACATTTCCAAAAGATATATTATATCCTGATAATTCAGCTTTAGGATTAGCTAACTTTTCAGACTTAATATAAGTCGCTTTTGATATAGATAAGCCTGAATCACTAAATTCTCTGCTGTCACTTTTTGCAATAACTTTGTATGAATACTTACCAGATGTAGACACATTGCTTTTTGGAATTGAATAAGATGTTGTATTTATCTTTCTATACCAATGTACTATACCACTTATTTCTTCTGTTTGTTGTATATCATAAGCTGTAGCGTTATCAACACCCAACCAGCCTAAAACTATTGCATTATCGTTTTCTTCTAGTATTTTAACATCTGTAGGAGCAGCAAGTCTCATAGGTGCTTTATAAGATAAAGCTTCACTGTACGGACTGCTTACTGTTTTTTCTCCATCTCCACGAGCACGAACTTGTACGCTTACAGTTGCACCCGGCTCAACTTCAGCCAAACTATAGTGAGTGTCTGTGATATTTTCAACAACTTTTTCACCAATTTTTATATCAAATGCTTTATAATATTTTTTTCCGTTACCTACAACTTCCCAAGTTACTAAATCGTTTTCAATAGCAACTTTAGGTGCAACAAGCATATATCTGCCTTCAGCATCTTTTTGCAACGAGCAAGCTGTTGCACATAACACTAAAACCAGTACTAAACAAGCAATAACAAAAACTTTTGTAAATTTTTTCATATTTTCTCCTATTCTACAACTAACGCCTATTACGTAATTAAATCTAATTAATACACTTTAATCAAACAAAGTGTATTTATAATTAATCGCAACTCTCTTTAAATACAATTTGCAAATATTTTATTTAATAAAGCATTGGTATCCGTAATGCTATTCATTGTATAAATGCCTTTTTTAAGGTTTTTAACTTTTAAACCATCTGTGGTATCACACTTTACCAAACTAGTTCTTTCTCCATTAACAGTAGTTTCAACAAATATCATTGTAAAACTACCTTTTGCGTCTTTCATTTGCATAGTAATACTGCCTACTACACTATCGTTAAATACATTATCTGCAATTTTCTCATTACATTTTTCAATATCCAAAGAATTAAGTTCTGCAATCACCTTTTCAATTTTGCTAGAATTTGATACTTCTTTTTTGCCATTTGCATAAAATACCGTAACTTGAGAAACATTATCTTTTGACAAGGCTAAATCTTCAAATTTAAAATTTGTATTGCAGCCTGTAAGGCATAATAACAACATTACCATTAAAGCAACAACAGGAATTATAATTTTTTTCATTATAGCAAACCTCCTATGCAAAATAAATAAAAACACTTTTCAAATCAATTTTTTTATGTTACAATATATTAAATTATCAAAATGAGTGTTTTATAATCACCTTATTAATACTTTTTGTAATTTTTCGCAATTTAAACATTGCTATATAAAATAAATATTTAAACAAAAATATTATACAACATAAAAAATTAGTTGTCAAGAATTAAATTTGTATAATAGCCTGTTTTTTACTATAACTAATTTAATTACAAGCTCATTTTAGCGAATAATTCAAACATTTAAAAATTATTGAGAGGTAATATGCCATTTTCTTCCTTGAGCAGAGATGCTCTTAACAACAGTAGCACAGTTATTGACAATATGTTTATAACCGATTTGATGCCAAATGCAGATGAAACAGCCATAAAAGTATACTTATATGGTTTAGTTCAATGTGCAGATAAAGTGACAAGCAACAATACACTAGATGCAGCTTGTCTTGTGCTTGGTTTAGAAAGAAAGCAAGTTATAAACAGCTTAAAATATTGGGAAGAAGTTGGTGCAATACGAATTATTAAAGAAAATCCTTTGGAATTTGAGTATATTCCAATTAAATCTATTGCTTTGAAACCAAAAAAATACAATACAGACAAATACTCTGATTTTGTATCTCAAATTGAAAATATGATTTTGGATAGAGCTCTTACACCAAACGAATTACTTAAGTATATCGAAGTAGTGGAAGAATATAAAATTTCAACAGATGCACTAATTTTAATCACAAAATATTGTATTGAAACCAAAAACAGACACATTAATTCCAATTACATTTTAACCGTTGCACGCGCTTGGGCAAATGAAGGAATAAAAACTTTGGAACAAGTGGAAGAAAAACTAAAAGAAATGGAATCACAAACAGATAGTATGCGACAAGTTTTTCTTGCATTGGGGCTTAAATCTACTCCCGACTTTGATGACAAGCAATATTTTATCAAGTGGACAAATTCTTGGGGATATGATTTGGAGAGTATTCTTTATACTGCCAAACTTTGCAAAAAACGTGGCGGGGTAAAAAAACTTGACAGCTTACTAGATAATTTTTACAAGCTTGGATTATTTACTTTGGCAGATATTCAAAAACAAAGCGAATATATCGAATATACACGCAATTTAGCATTTAATATTACCAAAACATTAAGCATCTTTTACGAAAACATTGATACCATTGTTGAACTTTATATTACTGAATGGCTAAACAAAGGCTATGAAGCAATAGGACTTAAAATAATTGCAACTTATTGCTTTAAGCGTAATTTAAGAAATTTGGAAATTATGAACGATATTATTTCTGACTTATATTCTAAAGGCATTATTTCTTCAAATAGCGTGCAAGCTTATTTTGAAGAACAAGCATTAATTGATAGTAAAATCAAAAATTTACTAAACACCTTAGGCACATCAAGATATGTTAATAATACAGACAGAGACTATTATAATACTTGGACTAATGTTTGGGGTATGAGCGAAGAAATAATTAATTACGCAGCTAAACAATCTGTAGGTAAATCTTTCAGTTTTGCATATATGAATAGCGTACTTGCTGGATACAAAGAAAACAATGTTAAGACAATTGAAGATTGTGAAAAAATTGCAATTAATCCTTCAAAAATCGATACTAATAACACAAATACTCAAATTATAAGTGACAAACATATATACTCTAAAGAAGAACTTGACAATCTTTTTAATGAAGAGAATAAGGGGGCACTTGACTTTTAATTATGGATATTAAATCATTAAATGAAACAAAAAAAATATTTACAGAAAGGCGTGCAACAGCATTAGAGAAATGCGAAAAACAAAAGCAAATTTTAATGCAAAACGAAGAATATGCAAGCCTAGTAAAGCAAATTAGATTAAACACATTATCATTAAGCAGAGCTTTGGCGAATGGTGATGATTGCTCGGAATTTGAAAAGTTAGATAAACAATTAAACAAAAAATTGCAAGACTATGAGAGCAAAAATCTTAACAATGCAAACATATATCACTGCCCTACCTGTAAAGATACAGGTATAGTAAATGGGAAATATTGTGATTGCTTTATAAAAACATATAAACAAGTTCTTAGGAATAAATCTGGTATAAACGCACTCCCCGTATTTACATTTAAAGATAACAAGATTTCAACAATAGATTGCAAACAATCTAAAAATTTATCGACACTTTATAATTCAATGTATAAATATTGCAATGAATTTCCGAATAACAAATATAAAAATATAATTCTTTGTGGTAAAGCTGGTGTCGGTAAAAGCTGTCTTTTAAGTAGCACACTTAATGAACTTTTGGATAAAGGTATAAATGCACAATATTTTACTGCATTCCATTTAAACTCGCTTTTTTTGAAATATCATACTACAAATTTTAATGAAAGAGACTACATATTTGAAAACTTACTTGAAACAGAAGTTTTAATAATCGACGATTTGGGTATTGAACCAACTATTAAAAATGTTACAATTGAATATCTAACTGTGCTATTATCCGAAAGAGCAGGCAAACATACAATAATAGCAACAAATTTATCACCATTGGAACTACAAAACAAGTATGGCGATAGAGTGTTCTCAAGATTAACAAATAAAGAAACCAACAAACTTTTGTATCTTGAAGGCGATGACTTAAGACATATTGAGAACAAATAATCGTCAATTAAAATTAAAATTTAAATAACGCACTAAATTAATTACAAAAAGCTTTATAACGATTAAAAATAGAGGAATATATGAACAAATTACATTACATTTCAATGTTAGTATCAAACAATGCAGGTGTTTTAACACGCATATCAGGTTTAATATCTCGCCGTGGTTATAATATTGAAAGTTTATCAGTTTGTAAAACGGAAGACGAAAATTTGTCAAGAATGACAATTTCATTGTACGGCGACGAAAAACAGATAACTGCCCTAAAACATCAATTGCTAAAGCAAATTGAAGTTAACGGAGTTACAGAACTTGCGGAAGATGATTCTATTTTAAGAGAACTACTTTTAATTAAACTGGAAGTTACAGCGGAAAAACGCTCAGAAATTATAGAAATATGTTCCATATTCAAAGCAAAAACAATTGACCTTAGTCAAAACGCAATGGTATTGGAACTTACAGGCAATCCAAGAAAAATAGATGCTTTTATTGAAGTATTACGCCCTTATGAAATTATTGAGCTTGCAAGGTCAGGAACAAGTGCTTTGCACAGGGGACAAACTATAATAAAAGATTTCTGCCTATAAAAATATTAAACTTAACACAATCCAAAAGATAAATATTTTTATAATTCAAAGCAAAAATTTGTTACAAACAGATATAAAAAAACTAAATTTACTACACTTTTTAAAAAAATTTGCATAAAATATATTGACTTAATTGCATTTAGAAGTTATAATATAACAAATAAATCGCATAATGCAAGGGACATTATGGATAGATTAGTATTAGACTTAGAGGAGATTTTATTATGAATATTTTATCTAAACGATGGCGTTGCCATTTGATATGACGCATATATTATCAAAACAATATTATGCGTTTTTTTGTTGCAAAATTAATATAGTAGCGATTTTTGACAGGTTTTTTGATTAAACCATACAAAAATTAAAAAAATATTCAAATGCATTTTTCAGAGAAAATTTGAATATAAAACAAAAAATGATAAAATAAAAATAAAATTAGACGAGGTAATAAAAATGAAATTTAATGGAATAGATTTTGATACATATCACAGAGACTACCCTAACGAAGTAGGATATTTTGGAAAATACGGCGGAGCTTATCTTCCTGAAGAGTTAAAGCAAGCAATGCAAGAGATAACAGATGCTTACTTTACAATTTGCAAATCTTCAAAATTTGTAAACGAACTTAGAAGAATTCGCAGAGAATTTCAAGGTAGACCAACTCCAATATCTCATTGTGAAAGATTATCCAACAAGTATGGCAATGTGCAAATTTATGTAAAGCGTGAAGATTTAAATCATAGCGGTGCACATAAACTTAATCACTGTATGGGTGAAGCACTTCTTGCAAAATATATGGGGAAAAAGAAGATTATTGCAGAAACAGGTGCAGGACAACACGGTGTTGCTTTGGCAACTGCTGCTGCTTATTTCGGATTGGAATGTGACATTTATATGGGTGCGGTTGACATTAAAAAACAAGCTCCTAATGTTGCAAGAATGAAAATTTTAGGTGCTAGAGTTATAGAAGTTACAGACGGCTTGCAAACTTTAAAAGAAGCTGTTGATGCTGCCTTTTTAGCGTATAGTAAGGAATATAAAGATTGTATTTATTGCATTGGTTCTGCACTTGGTCCACACCCATTCCCAACAATGGTGCGTGATTTCCAAAGCGTTGTAGGTATAGAAGCAAGAGAGCAATTTTTGGAAATGACAGGCGAACTTCCTGACAATGTAGTTGCTTGCGTTGGTGGTGGTAGCAATTCAATTGGTATGTTTACAGCCTTTTTGAATGACCCTGTTAATATTTATGGTGTTGAGCCTTTAGGTCGTGGTAAAAAGCTTGGCGACCACGCAGCAAGTTTGACTTACGGCGAAGAAGGAGTTATGCACGGCTTTAATAGTATAATGTTAAAAGACGAAAATGGTGAACCTGCTCCTGTATACTCTGTTGCAAGTGGTCTTGACTACCCTTCAAGCGGTCCTGAACACGCCTTTTTGAAGGATATTGGAAGAGTTATATATGATACTTGTAATGACGATGATGCAATTGACGCTTTCTTTGAATTATCAAGACTTGAAGGTATTATTCCTGCTATTGAATCTAGCCACGCTGTAGCTTATGCTATCAAACTTGCTAAACAAATGAACAAAGGTAGTGTCCTTGTTTGCTTGTCAGGAAGAGGCGATAAGGATATGGATTATGTTATTGAGCATTACGGCACAAGAGAAAAGAAATAATTAATGACAAATAATAAAAAACTGCACTTTAAAAAGTGCAGTTTTTATCACTTTATACTATTTCATTCAATAGCAGACAATTAATTTGTAGGCTATTTCCTTTACTTTAACAGGCTATTATGATATAATTTTTGTGTTATCGGAAGTTATCGCCTATCGACACGCAGTGGCATTTGACAGCAACAGATTTTAATTCAAACTGGAAGTGTTTGTGTAAAAAGGCAGTATTGCGACAGCAATAAGAAACGTTAATACTAATTAAAATTTGCTTCCTATAATTTAAATTGCATGACTAAAAACTCACTTAAAAGGAGAAATAATGGATATATTTTTACAAGTTTTAGATTACTTTAATATTGTATTTATAGTACTTACAGTAATCTCTACTCTTGCACAAGTTATATTTATGTTGCTATCTTTATTTTGCAAAAGAGTAGTTTTCAAAAAAGCCGAAAAACAAAATAAAATAGCGGTTTTAATACCAGCACATAATGAAGGTAAAATAGTTAAAACTTTAATTACCGACCTGCACAATCAAGACTATCCAAAGGATAAATATGACATTATAGTAATAGCTCATAATTGCACAGATAACACAAAACAAGTTGCAATTAAAAATGGTGCACAAGTATTTGTATGTGAATCAGAAAAAAAGCTAAAAGGTTATGCCCTAAAAATGGCTATTGACGAATACTTAAAACCAGATTATGATTACGATTTTTATGTTGTTGTTGATGCAGATTGCAGAGTGGAAAGTAACTATCTAACCGAAATGAATAATGCTTATGATTCAGGAGTAGACATTGCTAGAAGTTATCTAGGTGGAACAAATACTTTTTCAAACACTATATCACAAGTAAGTACTCTTTATGACATTCGCGACGGCAGACTTACTGCAAGAGTTAGAGAAAAATTAAAAATGAATGTTCAACTTATTGGTAACAGCTTTTTAATGTCAAGAAAATTACTTGAAGATTTTGGCGGGTTCCCATCAAGTGATTCACTTACTGAAGACTCTGACTTAATGGTAAAATGTATGCTTAAAAAATACAGAATACATTATGTAGAAGATGCAATTTGCTATACAGAACATTCTGAAAAAGTTTCCGAACTGTTTAAACGCAATATGCGTCTTGGAAAAGGCATAAACAAAATCTTTTGGCGTGATGGTATAAAACTAATAGGTAAATTCTTTACAACTTTTAAAATCACTTACATTGATATATTCTTTACCTTGGCATTTTTACCAATATCTTTGATTTCTTGCACTTGGTTTCCTGTATACTATGTATTTTTGATATTAAAAATGCTAATAACGGGAGCACCGGTCTTGCATATGACAATGCAGTTATCATTGCAGGAATTTGTACCAATGGCTATATTAGTAGTTGCTTTAATGGTTATTATGTTATCCCTACAAGGTGTTATGGCAGTATTCCTACAACGCGATAGATTGTTAAAAGAAGATAAGTGGACAAAATATTTAAAAGGTATTGTTATGATGTGTCCTATTATGCTACTTACCAATTTAGCTATAACTTGTGGCATATTAAGCCCTAAACTAAGTTGGAAACAAGTTGAGCGTATTCACACAAATGAAGAAAATTTTGAGCATACAGATACTCAAAAAGATAATGCCATTACTTCTGAAATTACGGAAATATCAAGTGACGAAAATTTAGATAAAACGCAAAATTCAAATCAAGATAATTTGATACAAGCAGATTCTGAAATATCGGAAGAAGAATAAATTATAAAAAATCAAATCTCACCTAAACAGGTGAGATTTTTTGTAAAGTAAATTATACTATCAAATGCAAAATTAAAATAGTATTTATAGAAAATGAAATCAAAATAAAACTATCATAATTAAAACTAAGGAATTTATATAACTTATTCTATTATAACACCCTGCTAAATTTTTAATACAAAAAGCTTAAGCTTAAAAGCTCTAACTCTTTAAATTTTTTGTAAGCTATCCATTTATTATTACAACAAAAAATACTCTAGTTTTGCTAGAGTATTTCTTTGCTTAATATCAAAATTTAATTAAATCAGGCTATTTCTAATTACTTAATAATTTTAGCAACAACGCCTGAACCTACAGTTCTACCACCTTCACGGATAGCGAAACGTAGACCTTCTTCAATAGCGATTGGAGTGATAAGTTCAATATCCATATCGATGTTATCACCAGGCATAACCATTTCAACACCAGCTGGCAATTTGATAGAACCAGTAACGTCTGTTGTTCTGAAATAGAATTGTGGACGGTAACCATTGAAGAATGGAGTGTGACGACCACCCTCTTCTTTTGTCAATACGTAAACTTGAGAAGAGAATGAAGTGTGTGGGTTGATTGAACCTGGTTTAGCAAGTACTTGACCACGCTCGATATCAGTTCTTTGGATACCACGTAGCAATAGACCAACGTTATCACCAGCGTAAGCTTCGTCAAGAAGTTTTCTGAACATTTCGATACCTGTACAAGTTGTCTTAACAGTATCTTTAATACCAACGATTTCGATTTGGTCTTGCATTTTGATGCAACCACGCTCTACTCTACCAGTAGCAACAGTACCACGAC